>Ga0194115_10000050_pt1 | contig 179608 bp, 190 predicted proteins | sample TA2MahsurfametaG_3_FD_148656 | JGI IMG/M metagenome (GOLD analysis project Ga0194115, IMG submission 148656) | Freshwater microbial communities from Lake Tanganyika, Tanzania - TA2015002 Mahale S4 surface | ecosystem: Environmental > Aquatic > Freshwater > Lake | place: Tanzania: Lake... | reverse complement strand
TGGTTCAGGCAATTGTTGGTGCTAAGGCTGATGGCGACTTCGGTCCTGGCACTGAAGCAAAAGTCAAGGCATGGCAGAAGGCAAACGGCCTGAAGGATGACGGCATTATCGGTCCTGTCACATGGGATAAGATGTTCTGATGCGTAAATATATTTTAATACTAGCATCAATATTGGGAGCCTTTTGTATGGGTCTTTTAAGCGGATGCAATGATTCATATCGTTATCCGTGTCAGGATCCAAACAATTGGGAAACTGCGGATTGTAAACCACCAATTTGTAGCGCTTCTGGAACATGTCCAGAAGATATTTATGGGAGTGTTCCAGAATGAATAATTATCAAAAGAAAAGATATACAAATAGTGAAATAAAAGCCAGAATGGTTTTAATAGTCGGAGCAACCTTAGCGTTCACTTTCGCCGTAATTGTAACTGGCGTTATGTATGCCCTGGTGTTTGTAACGCAACCAATTGATCAGCAGTCGCCCAATGACAAAGCGTTTATTGACTCACTGCTAGTTCCTATAGTATTATTTTTGTCTGGTTGTCTATCGGGAGTTCTGGCAGCAAATGGATTAAAAGATAAAGAAAAAACTTCTACCACTGGCAATACCATTTACGATCAGGATCAAGAATAATGGCACAAAAAAGAAACGTAGCAAAAAATCCAAAGCTTTGGAGCCAAGCTAAATCTATGGCTAGATCAAAATTTGACGTATATCCTTCCGCATATGCTAACGCATGGGCGGCTAAGTGGTATAAATCTAAAGGCGGAACATGGAGAACAACCTCTGCACCCAAAAAGAAAAAGTGATATAATATGGCTGGTCCAAAGGGCGTTGGCTTAACTAAATGGTTTAATCAGAAATGGGTAAACATTGGTGCCCCTAAAAAGAATGGCAAGTGGCAGCCCTGCGGAACATCTGGTAAGGGCGGTGGGTACGCAAAATGCCTACCTATTGCCAAGGCTAATTCCTTATCATCTTCTCAACGGAGAAGCGCAGTTCAAAGAAAAAGAGCTCAAGGCACTCCATCAAAAGGTGTTAAGGGGCAAGCTCCAAAAAATGTTGCTACCTTTAAAAAGAAAAAGAAAAAATAATGGATGAAGAGTTTTCTGGCTTTATGCCAGCTATAAAAAATATAGAAATAACAAATCAAACCTCTATGATAGCTACAGATGGCTCTTTAGTAAATGGTCATATTATTAAAATAATACTAGGCGATGGGCAGGAGATAATATTATCAGTCATAGAGGATCAGCTTCAGAAATTATTTTTTCTAATATTAAAAATATTAAATAATTAATTACCTATATAATGGTGGCGTGATGTAACATTGTGAGCATTGCGTCACCATTTGTGTTATACTGTATGATTATTATGTAGTGTCAAAATGATTCTACCCGATTGAAAAGACGGTGCTATCATGGCAAAAATTTTATATTATGATATAGAAACCGCTCCAAACCTTAGTTATGTCTGGGGCCACTATGAGCAGAATGTTATTGAACATGAGCGCGAATGGTACATGTTGTGTGTATCATATAGATGGGAGCACGAAAAAACTACGCATGTTTGTTCCTTGATAGATTTTCCTGATCAATATAAAAAGAATCCAGAAGATGATCTTTATGTAGTTAAAAAGCTTTGGGATTTATTGGATGAAGCCGATATAGCAATTGCGCACAATGGCGATAAGTTTGATATGCGAAAAGCTAACGCAAGATTTATATCTCATAATATGGGTCCAACTTCACCAGTTAGACAGGTTGATACATTAAAAGTTGCTAGAAAATATTTTATGTTTAATAGCAACAGATTAGATCATTTGGGGCAGCATTTGGGTGTTGGTAGAAAAGTTGATACTGGTGGCTTTGAGACGTGGGCTGGATGCATGCGTGGCGATTTAAAATCATGGAAACTGATGACGAAGTACGCTAAGCAGGACGTAGACCTTCTAAGAAATGTATACATGAAGTTGCGCCCCTGGATGAATAACCATCCTAATTTAAATGTGTACGAAGGCGAGTGTAATTGCCCAACTTGTGGGTCTGATGATTTGCAAAAGAGAGGTCAACGATATACTCAAACTGGAACATATCAGCAATGGTATTGTAATTCATGCGGGGCATGGAGTAGAACTCGTTTAATGGAGGACGTAGAGCGTCCAGGGCTTGTACCGTAATAGTACTGGAGAGGTGCCAGAGTTCGGTTGAATGGAACATCCTGCTAAGATGTCGACATCTCAAAAGGTGTCCGTGGGTTCAAATCCCACCTTCTCCGCCAGTTGCATTAAAGGATAATTGTGAAAGTATTTATTATAACAATTGAAGGGATGGATTCATCAGAGCGTTTAGCGGCTAAAGCTTTTGAGTCAGCTAAACAATTCGGTTATGAGGCTTTTTATTTTGCAGCGTATACCAAAGACGATTCTCTATCATTGTTTGAGGATCATAATATAAAACCTGTTTGGGACTATAATATTCCTTATTTTGATCTATACAATAAATGGACTTCCGTTCCTGGTACTAGGGGATGTTTTGCTTCACATTATGCGTTGTGGAATATTTGCGTAGAATTTAATGAGCCTATCATCATTTTGGAACACGATGCTATATTGTTGAGAGAATGGTCAAGCCCAGAATGGAGTGACGTTCTTCATCTTGATTGGGAGGGATCAATCCGCCGTAGAAAAATGCGAAATGGTTTTGATCAATACTGCACTGTTCAAGAAAATTCTGTTTTTAGAATGGGTTTCTCTCCTGGTGAAGCTTCTGGTGTGCATTCCATGAATTGCACCTATGCTTATGCGATAAATCCAAACGGTGCAAAAAAGTTAATAAATGAAACAAAAATAAATGGTTGGTTTGCATCTGATAGGTTTATCCGTGAACCAATTGTTAGTATAGAAACTATACATCCAAAAATAGCGGAAGAACAACCTGAAGCTATAGAGATGTTTACAACAGCTTTTTGAGGAGTGTCATGGTAGAAGATTGGTATGGGCAGACAGTAATTGTTACTGCTGTTACTGGAGAGTATGATCATTGTCTTACTCAGAATCATATACATGGCGTAGATTATGTTTATTTTACTGATGGAAAAAATTCTTTTGATGCCCCAAAACCATGGAAGGTGGAGCTTTTGGGCGATGAGCATTTGGATAGTAGACGTAGATCCAAGAGACCAAAGCTGAATCCGCATTCAATACCAATCTTGAATAACTATAAATATATGATATGGATAGATGGCTCAATGGCTGTTATCAATATGAATTTTGTTTCTGAAATAATGTCGTATATGAAAAATGGTTTTGTTGCTTCACCTCATTTTGATGGTAGACATTGCGCCTACGGAGAAGCTACCATTAGGCCGCCAAAATACGCAAAAGAGCCACTTGATGAACAGGTGGCATCTTATGTTGCTGAAGGTTTTCCAACAGAATATGGCTTATATGAATGCGGTGTGTCCGCTAGAGATTTAACTAATCCAAAAGTTAAAGAACTTGGAGAGCTTTGGCATCAACAAAATCTAACATGGTCATATCAGGATCAGGTAAGTTTCCCTTACTGTTTATGGAAAACTCAATTTCAGCCAGATGTACTACCAAAAAGCTGGAGAGATATGGGTTGGCTATATTTATCGGCACATAAGAACGCAGATTGATGTAATTGGAAGAATCAAAGAGATTCTTACATGAGATTTAAAGATGGCTATACTATTTGTAACTTACGCAAATGATAAGTTTTCTGACAAGCAGCTTGCCCTATGTCAAAAAGCTGTTTTAAATAATTTTAAAATAGCACCCTATACAGAGCATTGGTTTCAGAGAACAGATTTTTATAAATCAAATAAAAAAATTTTAGATCAAACACGTGGTGCTGGATATTGGTTGTGGAAACCTTATATTATAAAGCATGCCCTAGAAACATTTGCTGATGATGACGATACTGTTTTCTATATTGATTCTGGAGACGTATTTCATTCGCAGCTAGATGATATTTCTTTTGAATCAGAATTGATAAGTCAGATGAATAATGTAGATCAATTATTTATCACTTATGGAAACAACAACGCAAAGTGGACTAAACGAGATTGTTTTGTTTATATGGATTGTGATTCAGAAAAATACTGGTCAGCTAGTCAGTTGGAGGCTGGAGTATCTTTTTGGAAAAATAAAAAGTCATCTATTAGTTTATTAAATGAATGGCTACATTATTGTTTGGACGAAAGAATATTAACAGATATACAAAATGTATCTGGCAAAGATAACCTTCCTTCATTTCAGGATCATAGACATGATCAAAGCATACTTACCAATCTTGTGGTAAAATATAATCTTAAAGTCGATAATGGAAAAATTAGAAAGTACACATTCCCAAATGCATAGTCTTATATTAACAGTACACAATAAAGATTTTCTTTTAAAAACCGTATTAAATAACATCAAAAAATTTACATCAGGAAATTATGAATTGATTATTGTTCTTGATGGATGTGATGATAAGTCTGAAGAAATAGCTGTATCTTTTTCTAAAAAGTTTAATAAAAATATCAGCATACTATATGCGGATAATGTTTTTGAGACAAAAGCAAACAACATTGGATTAAAGCACGCTCGGGGCGATAAGGTTGTCATCATCCAAGATGACATGGTTATAAATGAGCAAGACTGGAATCTTAGAATGGAAAAGCCTTTTGGTTTTTCTGATGTCTTTGCAGTGACTGCTAGAACTGCTCACGACTGGAGATATAACCCTAATTCAAAGCACATATATGTTACAGAAAATTTAGATAATTGTTGGTGCGACATATTAGTTCATACTAACCACGCTGATAAAAATAGTATTAACAGAGAAACATTTGCTATTAGAAGTTCCGTTAATCGTGGACCACTAATGATAGACCATGATATTTTATGTAAACTAGATTATCTTGATGAGGATTATTCTCCTCAAGAACTAGATGATCACGATCTTTGTTACAGAGCTTTTAAATATTTTGGAAAAGTTGCTGGGTTTTACTGGATTGATTATATTTCAGACTATTCTTGGGGAGGCACGAGAAAAACTGGTTCCGTTGGCAGCTGGCTATATGAGGCTAATCATAAAAATATGAAATTATTATATAATAGACATAAAGAATTAATCTTAACTGAAGATCATAATGAGAATAGGAGATTATCATAATGAAAATTTTAATTACTGGAGCAGGTGGATTTATTGGTGGACACCTAACGAAAAAGCTTTTGCAAGAGGGGCACACTGTAACGGCTGTAGATAAGAAGAATTCAATAGAATGGTATCAACTTCACAACGATGCCCATAATATAACTAGTGATGTTTCTATAGCAAATAATTGCGATGCTCTGACTAAGACAATGGATCGTGTTTATAATCTTTCAGCCAATATGGGTGGTATGGGATTTATTGAAAACAATAAGGCAGACTGTATGATGACCGTATTAATCAACACAAATCTGATAGATGCCGCTAGAAAAAATGGTGTAGAAAGTTATTTATATACATCTTCGGCATGCGTATACAACGCTGGAAAACAATCGTCCGCTGATGTTACAGCCTTAAAGGAAGAGGATGCTTATCCTGCTCAGTCAGAAGATGGTTATGGTTGGGAAAAATTGTTTTCAGAAAGAATGTGCAGACATTTTATGGAGGATTATGGAATTAAAACCCATGTCGCTAGATACCATAATGTTTATGGACCATATGGAACTTATAAAGGTGGAAGAGAAAAAGCTCCAGCAGCTATTATAAGAAAGGTCATTGAAGCTAAACTTTCTGGTAATCATGAAATTGAGGTTTGGGGAGACGGTGAGCAGACTAGATCTTTTATGTATATTGATGATTGTGTTCGTGGAACCTGGGAGCTTTCTAACTCAACATTGCATACGCCGGTTAACATAGGTAGCGCAGAGTTAGTAACAATCAATCAGCTAGTATCTATCGCTGAAGATATTGCTGGAATTAAAGTTAAAAGAAATTACAATCTTGATGCACCTCAGGGTGTGCGTGGTAGAAATAGTGATAATACTTTATTCCGTAGCACGTTTGGGTGGGAGCCTAGTATTACATTGACAGATGGCATGGAAAAAACATACGAGTGGATTTACAATCGTATGACAGATGACCCAATGGGCTGGAAGAAGAAATGAAAATAAGACCAGCAGATAAGCTTTCCCAAACTCATCATTTAACTTGGCGATATCCGTTTATATGGGAAAACTGGGAAAGAAATGCTGTCCTATAGTAGACTTGGGCTAAACGGTCGTCTTGGAAATCAGATGTTCCAATACGCATCCCTTAGAGGGATTGCGCATTCTAACAATTATGATTTTATTATTCCCGCAAATCGTCATCAACTTTTTGATCTTTTTGAAATGAATGAGGCCTCTAATAGGTTAGGTAATAATTTTCCTAGTCAAACTTTTAATGAACCACATTTTCATTTTGATGAAAATTTTATGAAAGGATTTCCTGATAATATAGATTTATTTGGATACTTTCAAACTGAAAAATATTTTAAAAACATAGAAAATATTATTAGGAATGAGTTTGCTTTTAAGGCAGAAATAGTTGAGGCAGCAGATAGGTATTCTGAAATATTTAGTGATCACAAAGTTTTTTCTATTCACTTTAGAAGAACTGATTATTTAAATAATCCAGATGCACATCCTACGCCAAGCCAAGAATATTATGAATCTGCTATCAGTCTTTTTAATGACTATGATTTTGGTATTGTTTTTTCTGATGATATTAATTGGTGTAAATCTTTGTCATTATTGGATTCAGATAGGTTTGTTTTTTCTCATAACCATCATTTTATTGATTTGTATTTAATGACCCAGTGTCATTCTAATATTATAGCTAATAGCTCTTTTAGCTGGTGGGGAGCGTGGCTTAATAAGAATAATAATAACTCCGTTATAGTCCCACCAGTTTGGTTTGGCCCGAAAATAGGTGCCGATACAAAGGATCTAATACCTGAAGATTGGACTATTCTTCGATAAAACAATTACTATATCCTTGTGTTTACTATGATAAGGAGTAGGTAATGGCAGGTAAAAAACCAGCAAAAAAGAATTATGCAAATACCTCAACCGCTGTTCAAAAAGTCGAGCAGAAGGGTAAACCAGTCTTATTTTATGGTATATCCGGTGTTAAATTTCATTGTGCATCTTGTAGCAGAGAATTTATTAGAGGTATGGTTTATGAGCATAATAATCAGAGATTCTGCTCTAGAAAATGTATTAAATAATAATCGGAGAATGTAATGACAGCAGACTTAAATGAAGTAAAGGCGCGTTTTCCAAAGGGCTATTCACCCCCCCGCGCTGACAATAATGCATTTGAATCTAATGATTTGGTTAATTTAAAAAATCAAGCACATGGAGTCAATACTAACCATGGATGGAAGTTACACGCAGATCTTAAGGCAGAGCTCACGCAAGAAGACGCTTTTGCAAAGATGGGATTAAAACTCAAGGATCCCTCAAAAGGGATAATGGGAGGCGCTGATGTTATTGATCAAGAACTTTTCTCAAATTTTCAGAAAAGAACAAGTGCTCTTGGAGTTAACCTTGCGGGTATGGATTCAAGAGAGCGCTTAAAATGGTTCTATAAATTCATGCTAAGAGCTGGTGAGCGCGGTGCAGAAAAATTTGTTGATCCTAATGATACTTTGAGATTAGTTGAACTACTAGGAGAAAATGATATAGGATTTAAAACTAGCTCTGCGTATAGACCAGGAAGACAATTTACCTTCTATGCTCAAACTATAGAAGAAAGAGATAGGATTATTGGCATTGTAGAAGGAAGCGATCTTTTTGATCGTCTCGAAGATCAATACGATCCTAATTATCGCAAAACAGTAGATTATAATGTTGAGCAAAAGAATGCCCCCATTTCTCAGAAAACATCTGGTAGATTTACCACAGATTATCTTAATCCATATTACGTTGATGATAATGGGCGTCCATATTTAGATTTACAGCATGATCCACATAGTGGGGAGGTAAAAGATCGACCAGGAAAAACTCCCGCCACTGCAGCACAAGTGGAACAAAATAAAAGGATGATAATAGCCGGCACTCTTGACGCAACGGATATAGAGGCAATTGAGCAGGTGAAAAACAATTTTCCAGAAATGGATGAACTTTTAAGTGGTAAACCTGGTTACACTACCCCATATTCAACAATTGAAGATCAAATAGCATGGCGCCAAGCAAATGGAGTATTGGGGAAATATGACAGAACTATGGATGGGGTAGCTAAAACCGCTGCCAGAGACGCTGCCAGAGCTGCTGGGCGTCCATATTTCGATCAGCCTACGGTTACTACCGGCCCAACTCCAGGCTCCGTTCCTTCTCAGCCTACGGTTACTACCGGCCCAACTCCAGGCTCGGTTCCTTCTCAGCCTACGGTTACTACCGGCCCAACTCCAGGCTCGGTTCCTTCTCAGCCTACGGTGACTACCGGTGAAACTCCAGGCAGGAAACCAATTGGCAGACCGGTTATCGATGCCAATACGCCATCGCCACCACCTACAGCAGCTCAGGCAAGAGAAACAGCAGAAAAGGTTACTAAATCTGGTAACGCAACACCACCGCCACAAGCAACAATACATTCCAATGCCCCAACACCACCAAGACCATCTAGTGGTGCTCCAGCAAAAGTTCCAGGAAGACTTAGAGCCGCAGCAGATGATTTATCGGCTGCCGTCACACAAGGTCCAAACGGCGCTAGAAATCTTAAGATGTTAGGTATAGCTGGGGCTCTTGGTTTAGCTGGCTTTGGAATGTCTCGTGCTAGAGGTTTAGCTCAAGATGACGAAGAAGCTAGAAGAAGATTAGAGATGCAACGAAGGGGAACAATGTAGTAATATATTGTTACTATATTTTTATGCAAAAGATTGGAGAATAACAATGTCTATTTATTGGTTAGCAGAACTATTAGAGCAAATGGATAAAAAACTTGCTCCCGCAGAAGCCGAGTATGTCAATGCCATGATTGGTATTGTTGGTAAATATGGAAAGTTAGCCAATGATGATGGCAATGGTATTTGGGTGGGATATGTTCCTGGCATTGAAAATGATAATCTTCCAATAGGAGTTAAGTGTGGAAACTGCGCCTTTTATGAGGGCAATGGGGTCTGTAAAATTGTTGCTCAGACCGTTGAAGAAAATGGCTACTGCAGACTGGCTGCTATTTGGCAGGGTGCAGTAAGCGGAGGTTCAAAAAATGAGTAATTATTGGTTATCAGAATATTCTAATGGCGATGATGAAGAAATGCCAGAAGATGAAATGCCAGAAGAAGCCCCTGAAGACGAGGATCCAGATGACCCTGAAGAAAAACTAAATCCTCGTCAAAAAATGATGTACGATCATTACGAAATGTGTGTAGAAAAACATGGTAAATTTGATCAGACAGCAAAAGCTAATGGAGCACATTATGCTCCAGCTAAATTAAATCCTTTTATCAAAGAAGGAATGATTTGTGCTAATTGCGTATTCTTTATGGGTGGTCAAGGTTGTGAAATTGTGGCTGGAAAAGTAGAGCCAAACGCAATCTGTAAGTTGTGGATTATTCCAGAGAATCTAATCAAGTAGATTCTTTTTCGTCGTCATTTGATTTTCTGACGACCACACCAAGTAGGTGTATACCAAGAGTAGCTAAACTTATTTTAATTCCCCATTCCTGCACATCGCCAGACAGCGTAATTAATACCAGTACTGTTCCGGCTATTGTCCAAGCTTGATTATAAATTTCTTCTACTATTTTATTTATTTTCTTTAGCATTATTTTCTCCCTGATCTTGATGATTGACTTCCTCCAGCTACAGGAGCAGCAGCTAAAACAGCCCCAGCAGCAATGACTACTCTTCTTTCTCCAACTGGAATAGCAGAACCTATAGCTACATAGGTATCAAAGTTTCCTTGGAATACGTTAATTTCTTCTTCGAATGCCTCCTTAACTTCTGTTGGAGCATTCTGAACAGCTTCAACAATTGCTGCTCCCTGTTCTTCAGTTAGATCTGAAGCTACAACGGTATCGAAAATTTCTGTAGCTTGATCTCCAGTAATCGATGATAAGATTTCTGGACTGGTAGCAATTTCTGCAGCCTGATCTTCATCAATACCGCTTTCAATAATTTGATCAACGGCTGCCTGGACCTGTTCTTCTGTTACATTTTCTCCACTAAGTACATCAACAAGTTCTGAGAATTGTTCATCACTTAATGGCTGATCTAAAACCGCACTAATGACAGCATCAAATTCTTCATCACTAAGTGGTTCATCAAAAACAGTTTCTAATACTTCAGCAAAAGCTTCATCAGTTAGTTCAGCAGAAAATACTTGGTCAATTACCTCTGTGAATTGTTCTGTCGATAATTCGCCAGATAGTAATTCTGCTGCTGCAGCGACTAATTCTTCTTCATTTAAATCTCCAGATAAGATTTCATCTATTTGATTATTGACATCTTCTGGTTCTGTTGTTGGGGGTTCTGTTATTTCTGGTTCAGCAATAGGTGGATCTATTGGTTCTGGCTGAATAATTTCTGGTTCAGTAGTAGTTGTTGGAGCTTCTGTATCTGGTGGAATAACAACTGATGGAATATTTTCTGGTTCAGTAGTTGTAGTCGGCAGATCTGTTTCAACAGGTTCGGGTTCTGTAGTTGTAGTTGTTGGTTGCGTAGTTGTTGTTGTTGGTGGCTCTGTAGTAGTAGTAGTAGTAGTAGTAGTAGTAGTAGTAGTAGTAGTAGTAGTAGTAGTAGTAGTAGTAGTAGTAGGTGGAGTGGGGTCAATCACCACAGCATCAACAGTTGCTTCAGGTCCGTACATACAAGACCCTTCGCCCTCTCCGACGCACGGGGCGGTTCCTGCCTGAATCTTAAATCTCACTGGCCCGTATCCAGTTGTTTCGGGCCACATCCACGGACCGAGACTGTATGTAGTGTTTGCGGCGTATGTCCATACCCCCCAACCACCAGTTTCCACTTCATTAACGAGGTCAAAAAACAAAATATTGTACATATATGGGGCAGTGTTGCTTGGTGTTGGAGAATCCCAGCTCAAAATAACATTCCCATCGTTGTCTGCTACTGCTGTGAGATTTTGAACAGAGTTAAAGTATGGGGCTATTGTCGTAGTTGTAGTACTGGTAGTTGTTGTGGCAGGGGCTGGAGCGGATTGTGTATACCAAGATTGTGGGACAAAAGCCCAGCCACCATTACCTGTATAATAAGTCAGATATGCTGCAGCACCACCACCATTTTCATAAAAGTATGCGGTTAGTTGTTTTGGTTGACCGTTAGAAAAATCAACATCAGCAGTTTGTCCACAACCACCACCTCTGTCATACCAGTCATTGATAACCAAAACATCATCTAAATATAAACGAAATCCATCATCAGAGTTTGCGCAAATATAATATGTCTCATTGGATGAAGGTAGTATCCAACCTTCATATTTTACAATAACTCCATCAGATCTACCACTATTTAATACTTGTTCTCCACCCCAATTCTGCGCTATCCATAATACGGTTCCAGTTGATAATGGAGAAGAGTTTGCATTTGGCATGGGGGGAGATCCACCCCCAGCTGCATAAGTTGAGTATGTTAATCCAGGTAAAGCTTCTACTGCATTAGCTGGTGGAATAAATGATAATAATCCCACTAAAAATGGCATAAGCCTAAGTACTATTGACATAAGTTTCTGCATAATTTAAACTCCCATCCCTACCCTAATAGTAAGAGTGAAGCTTTTAATTAAAAAGTACAATAACTGGATAAGGGAAATAAAATATGTTACTATTATTGCATAAAGCGCTTACTTTATTTGTGTTTATAGAGGTTTTTAATGGCGAATACTCTTTTAATTAAAAATTCAAGTACATCTACGTCTGTACCCTCTAGTTTAACTCATGGCGAAATAGCAATAAATTATAATGATGGTAAACTTTTTTATAAAAATGCATCTAATACAATTGTTGGCGCAAAATTAATTACAGGAATTTCTGGTACAACAAATCAAATAACAGTAAGTGAGACATCTGGTTCATTTACAATAAGTTTACCTAGTTCCGTCTATGTTTCAAGTTTGTTTGTTGACAATATTGAGATCGATAGCACTGGTGCAACAAACGGTCAGGCTCTTGTTTTTAACGGAACTAAGTTTGCCCCAAGTAGCGCAACTGGCCCACAAGGCGCCCAAGGCGCAACCGGAGCAACTGGTGCACAAGGACCACAGGGGGCAACAGGCTCTCAGGGTCCTCAGGGAGCACAGGGGGCGACCGGTCCTCAGGGCGATGTGGGCGCTACGGGCGCTCAAGGCCCTCAGGGAGCCACTGGAGCACAAGGGGCCACCGGAGCACAGGGGGCAACAGGGCCACAAGGCGCAACTGGTGCCACTGGTGCCCAGGGACCGCAAGGGGCGACAGGGCCACAGGGAGACACAGGGCCACAGGGGGCAACTGGCCCCCAGGGTCCTCAGGGGGCACAGGGGGCACAGGGGGCGACAGGGCCACAGGGCACCCAGGGTCCCCAGGGCCCTCAGGGCCCTCAAGGTTCTACTGGCCCCCAAGGAGCGACTGGTCCCCAGGGGGATACAGGGCCACAGGGCCCCCAAGGGGCACAGGGGGCGACAGGGCCACAAGGAAATGCTGGTCCACAAGGCCCTACGGGCGCTACGGGTGCACAAGGAGCAACCGGTCCTCAGGGCGCTACGGGAGCACAGGGTTCACAGGGAGCAACTGGGGCTCAGGGCGCGCAAGGCGACGTCGGACCCCAGGGCGCAACTGGCGCTCAGGGGGCAGCCGGTCCACAAGGAAATACCGGCGCACAAGGAGCAACTGGTCCTCAGGGAGATGCTGGCCCTCAGGGGGCCACCGGAGCACAAGGCTCAACCGGAGCACAGGGAGCAACAGGCTCGCAGGGTCCACAGGGTGCTCAGGGCAACTTTGGTGGAATTACATTTGACTACACCTTTAATTCAAACACAGCACAAACTGATCCCGGTGCAGGAAAACTAAAGTTCAATAATTCACCCCTGGACACATCGACTGAACTAATTATTGATGACGTTGATGACAACTCAACGGACATTCAGTCATACCTAAGGACAATTGATGACTCTACGAGCACAATTAAGGGTCACTTCCGTGTTTCTAAAAAAGGTGATTCGTCGGCATTTGCTCTATTCACCATTTCTTCAATAACTGAAGAAACCGGATTCTTCCGCGTTTCGTCGTCGTTTGTTACAGGCTCAAGCACTACACCATTCGCAAACAACGATGATGTCATCATTACATTTGCTCGAACTGGAGATGTTGGCGCACAGGGCGCTCAAGGTGCTACTGGTGCTCAAGGTGCTACTGGTGCTACTGGTGCTCAGGGCGCTACTGGTGCTCAAGGTCCACAAGGAGACGCTGGTGCTACGGGCGCACAAGGAGCAACCGGAGCAACGGGGGCACAGGGACCGCAGGGTGCGACAGGTGCCCAAGGGGCAACCGGCGCAACTGGTGCACAAGGACCACAGGGTGATGTGGGACCACAGGGATCAACGGGTGCTCAGGGTGCGACGGGAGCAACTGGTGCGCAAGGACCCCAGGGTTCAACCGGCCCTCAGGGCGCTCAGGGCGATGCAGGACCCCAAGGAGCCACAGGTCCTCAGGGAGCAGCAGGGCCACAGGGTCCGCAAGGGGCAACTGGCTCACAGGGAGCCACGGGAGCCACGGGTGATACTGGTGCGACTGGGGCAACTGGTCCTCAGGGTGCACAGGGTGCGACAGGCGCACAGGGAGCGACGGGTCCACAAGGCGCAACGGGTCCACAGGGAAATACCGGACCACAGGGTTCTACTGGAGCAACTGGAGCACAGGGCGCACAGGGTGCACAAGGAGCACAGGGACCAAGTGGTCCAACTGGACCGTTAGATGATTTATCTGATGTTACTATAACTTCTGTAGCGAATGGTGACCATTTAATGTATAATGGATCCGTATGGATTAATTCCAAACAAGTACGAAATAATATGATTAAATTTATTATGGAGGTTTTATAATGCCATTAACGCAAAAGCGTTTATCTGGTCCTGACAATTTTGCTGTAGCTGATACAGCAGAGGATTTATATACTGTCCCAAGAAACACTGGATATACTACAACTACTGTTATTAAAGAAATTATATTATGCAATACAGCAGCGTCTGCAGCTACTGTTACTCTTTTTTTAAAACCAAAAAATGTTGCTGTCGCCACCGATCATGTTTTTATAAATGCTCTTGCCTTAGCGGCAAATGAAACAGTTACTTTATCAACATCTCTTGTATTAACAAATAGTGATAATACAGCTGGTGATACCTATTCGGATAAAATTCGCGGTAAAGCAAGTGCAACTACAGTTAACTATATAATAAATGGCTATGAAGAGTACTGATATCTATGGGGAAGTTTATTAGGGCAAATAATACTACAACAGGAATTAGTTTTGTTGGCAGTACTTCGTCCACATATTCTGACCTACTTACTATGGCGAACTTAGTGGATGTCCCTGACTCAATCTATGGGTCTGCCGCAGATGGATCGGTAACATTTGATGGCTCAAGCACTATTTTATCAATGGTTCCATCTTCTTCGGTCTATACAATGACTAGGGATATATATTGTTATAATTTAACCTTATCGGCAAACGTGCGTTTAAATCCAGCTGGTTATAGAATTTTTGTACAGAATTTATTAACATTCGGCAGTGATTCTATCATTGGTTTTACTACAGGTTTTTCTACGGCTGGATCCATACAGCAAGGTGGGGCAACGTCGACCGCTGTAACACATAGTCTTGGTGGATCTAGCGCTTCACAGACAGCAACTGCTCCAACAGCAGCAACTGGTGGAACAGATTATTATAAACAGCCATTCCAATCAGTAAAGGGATATTCTATTACGGGCACATCGACAACGCCAACTTTTTTAAAAGGCGGTGCTGGAGGTACCGCTGGAGCTGGAGGCGGAGTTGTAATATTAACAGCTAGATTTATTGGTGTTTCTAGTGGTACTGGATACATTAAAGCTCCTGGCACAACAGGTGCGGGCGGCGGTGGCGGTGGTGTTATTATTGTCATTTCATCCGCAGCAACAATAAATTCTGGAGTGTCAACTGATGTTACCGGCGGAACTAGCTGCGCTGCTGGAACAGTTATTTATTCACAGGTGGCATAATTATGGCTGGTAGAATCAAAAGGATAAATAAAACAATTGCACAGCGTGACGATTCAATTTTTGGAGAGGGCACCGACGGTTCTGTAACCATATCTAGTGGCACCACATATCTAACTAAAGATATGTACTACACAAATCTAACAATAAACTTTGGAGCAACATTATTTACAAATGGTTTTAGAGTTTTTGTTAACGGAACGTTAACTAACGATGGAACATTTGGAATGCCAACAGCTTCTGCTGCGACTGTTGCCGATGGTTCTGGTACAGTAGCCGGAAGACAAAATGCATTAAACCCAGCAAAAGCGTGGGGCACAAGCACTGACGCCTTATCTGCAACAGATATGCATGATATGGACGACGCTGTATCGGGGTGGTTTATTACTTCGGCTGGTACAGTAACAAAAATAGGCGCAGGCTCACTTGGGGTAGCTGGTTCAAGTGGAAATGTTACGGCGGCAACTGCTGGTAATTATCCTGGTCATTCCAATACAGTCGGCGCTGCTGGTGGAACGGGTAATGCAGCTACGGCTGGAACTGGTGGTGCAGGAGGTCCTGGTGGTGGACTGGTTATTGTTTTGGCTAAAAACATTTCTGGCAATGGGACTATAGTCAGCTATGGATTTGCTGGAAGCGCAGGAAATCCAGCTACACAAGGAAATCCTGCACCAAATATCACAGGATATCATACTGGTGGACATTTTCCCCATCCGGCGGGAAGCACTGGACCCAACCCTGGGGCAGGCAACCCTCATCCATCTGGCCACAATGCTGGAACACATCCGCATCCAGACGGAAACGTTCCCGCTCACCCACACAATGCGGTGGTTCATATTACTCAAGGCTACCATCCGGCATCCAATCACCATGGTCACACTCACCATAATGCCCATCAAAACGCCAATAGAACTGGCCCATTTGTTCCAAATATAATAGCCCACTATGGTCCACATCACCATAATGCAGGGAATGGTGCTCACCCTCATGGTGTAAATGGTCATAGAATTTCTACACATAACGGAAATTCTAACGCTGTGCATGTACCTCATACTACTAATAATACACAATTGTTTGGCCATCAATTATCCAATCATAACGGCAATCACGCATGCGACTGCAATCACGGCAATCATCATCATCATCCTGGTCACGGTCATCATTCCGGAAATCATAATGCAGGACATCACCCATACCATCACGGGCACGCTGCTTTTCCCAATAACCCAGCATCAAATCATAGCGGTCATATGCACACAAGTGCTGGTGATGGACATTACCACACTGGTCTTGCGCACCATCCTGGTGCCAATCACCCTAGTGGTTCCGGCAAAAATCTACCACATACCGCAAAAGATACTCACAACTTTCCAACCCATACCTCACATGGGCATCATGGTAATCACCATCATCATGGTGGCCATCATCATCATCCGGCAGGGAGCACGGGACCCAATCCAGGAGCAGGAAACCCTCATCCATCTGGCCATAATTCCGGTTCACATCCGCACACCGCAGCCACAGTAAATCATTCAAGTGGAGCCGTTACAAGCAATAGAGGCGGCGTTCCGACTCACAACGCCACAAATGCCAACTATACTGGAGGAACAGGCGGTACCGCAAATCCAGGGGACACAGGCGCAACTGGAAGCACTGGTGGTATAATATTAGTTACTAGAAATTCAAGTAATTTTAATGCAGCTAATCAATTTGGTCACTCGAACTATTCCAAAGTGATTGATATATAAAAATAATTATGATATAATTGAATACAAATATTAAGGAGAAGAAATGTCTTTTTTTAACTCAATTAGTTCAGAAAGAAAACTGCAAATTGTTGAATCAAGAATTGGTTCACTAAAAGAGCAGTTATGGACAATACTAATCGATGCTGATTTAGTGCCAGAAAATATCGATGTAAATAATTTTGATCCAAATGTAGATATTATAGAAAAATTCTCTTATCTAAGAGAACAATATACCAATATAATGTCAGTTATTGAAAAGATGGAAGAAATAAAGTCAGGATTAATTGGCTAATATGAAATTTGTACAGCATGCAACATGTATAGTTGAGTATGAAAATATTTTTAACGCCAATAATTTTATTGAACTCTTGGAAAAAGAATGCAACGAACCATGGGGATATTTATCTTGGCAGAGATCTAGGGTCGGCAATGCTCAGATATCAGATGTTAGAACATCTGTTGGATGTGAATTGGAACCTCTTTCTACAGAAGATATTAAAATAGAAAGAGTAAAACCATTGGCTGAAGAATGGAAATCTATATGGTCAAAAATAGATCCATTGGTCTGGGATTATAGAAATTATTTTGAAATTGAACTAGAGGCGGACGAGGGTTATAGGGTTCTAAAATATTCCGGGGGAGCTGAATACGAAGCTCATCACGACCATGCATCAGTAAATTCTAGGACTTTAAGTTTAGTTGCTTTTCTTAATGATGGTTTTAGTGGTGGAAATCTTGTTTTCCCTAAATTTAATGTTTCAATTAAACCAAAAGCTGGAAATGTTATTATTTTTCCATCCAATTTTCCATACGCTCACATTGCAGAACCTGTTGGAGAAAACGATAGTACAGTTAAATATTCGCTAGTCACATGGTTTAGATAATTGAGGCTGTATAATGGGATATAATTTACAAAAAGATTTTGAATATATTTATACTAAATTATGTGAATCAATAATACTTATTGGTGGTCAAACGGAAAACTTAAATGAATATACCATTACTGACTTATTAAGTATGTCGGTAAATGTTTATGGTCAGAATAACTACAACGACGCTGAACTTCTTAATTTGCAGCAAAGCCTTAGAAGACTCTGGTATATATATACTGTATTAAAATGGAGATTAGAAAATGTCTGAAAACTATGCTAATCCAGAAGTATCTAATATTTATTCAAAAACTAAAAGTTGTGAATTATCACACCAATCTTTGCGGGACTCATTTAATACTGTTTTAAATAGTGAAATCCAAACTGGTGTCGACAGAAGTAATGAAGCAAGAGGTATGTCGCAACAACTAAACTGGCATTCGGCTGTTCTTGGTAACCTGTGTCATGATAATAGCTCTGGATTAGACGCAGAACTATTTGTTCGCTCTTTGGCTGAGTTTGTAACTAGACTTAAGAATCCAAACACTGCTTTATGTGGAACTATATGCCATTTGGTTATGGCTGAAATAAAAAATATTGTTCCAAATATTGATTATGTAAATACAATTCATTTGGATTACTTAGAAAAGTATTTAAATCAGTCTATTGACAGCAGCAATATCGTCCTAATGCAAGACATTGAAACTTCTTCATTAAATAAGTTTTATGATTTAATCTTTATAGACTTTGAAATATTTAGCCATGATCTATCTTTAGTTGACAATCTTTGGGCAAAAATAGCCCCAAATGGCTTAATGTGTTTATGGAATGTTAATGATTTTCACAAAGTCTACCAAAGAGGCACCGGGCATACTTGGACTCAGTACCTAATGTCACTAACTGAGCGTGAGGACATGTACACTTTTCACATTCCTATCCTAACAGGATTTACATTGGTATTGAAAAAATGAATGAAAAAAAAATAATAATTGTAGGATCTGGAACGGCCGGATTGGTTACTGGCTTAATATTGAAATCTTATTTTAAAAAATATAATATTATAAATATATCATCAAATAAAATAGGAATCATAGGCGTAGGAGAAGGCTCTACTGAGCATTGGCGCATATTTCAAGATCTAGTCGGCATTCATCCTCATGATATGATTAAAAATGTAGACATTACCCATAAATATGGAATTAGATATGAAAATTGGACGAATCATACTCCTGATTATTTCCATAGTGTTGGTGGAACTGGTGTTCAATTTGGAAGTTTTTGGGCTGGATACGCAACGGCCTTAGAAAACAATAGGCTATTAACAAACACTTATTCTTGGCGCGGAATAATAGAAGATAAGATTATTGATCTTGGTGAAAAAACACATTATGGGTCTAACCAATACCATTTTGATACATTTAAATTAAATCAGTATCTTACGCAAATATCTCAAGAAAAAGGAATAACTTTTATTGACGATGAAGTAAGCGATGTATCCGTTTCGGAGAATGGATATATAGAAAGTGTTTTGTTAAAAGCATCTCAGAAAAATATTGTGGGTGATTTTTTCATAGATGCTACAGGATTCCATAGAAAAATTCTTAGCAAAATTGCTGATCAAACATTTATTCCATATAGAAAATATTTGCCTTGTGATAAGGCAATTGCCTTCCCAACTCAATCAGATCCATCTGGAAAAATTAAACCGTATACAAGAGCACGGGCGTTAAGTAATGGTTGGATGTGGGAAATACCCACGTTAAATCGTAGAGGTAATGGATATGTGTTTTCTTCTGATTACTGTTCATCCCTACAAGCTATACGGGAAGCCTCTATAATACATGGTTTTGAAGTTGAACCATCTAAAGTAATTGATTTTACTTCTGGATATTTTAAAGAAACATGGAAGAATAATTGTATTGCTGTTGGACTGGCTGCAAGTTTTGTTGAGCCGCTGGAAGCCACTTCTATATCAACAACAATTCAACAGGCTAGGCTTTTGTGCTCGTATTTGCCGACATTTTCCGAGGATAGAACATATGGCATAAAAGAATATCATAGAATAATGGATTCCATTATGAATAACATATTATGTATGATATCATTACATTATATCTCTGATAGAAAAGATACTGATATGTGGTTGGCGCAACAATCAGCAGAAAAACCAGAACTTCTTGAACATCTTTTGCAACTTTGGAATATTAGGTGTCCAGAAGTACATGATGTTCCATCTACTGGATATGAGCTTTTTGCGGCAGGACATTTATGGCACGTAGCTCAGGGTCAAGGTGTTCTTAACCCAGAAATAGCATCAATTCAATTAGATGCTTATAGTGCCAGATATCCGGGAATTAAAGATATAAACAATATAGCAAAACAACTACTTAGTCAAAAGTTGGTAGATCACGGTGAAGAACTCAGAAAAATTGCAAATAGTTAGTCCAAAAGTATTTAATGATATTCCAAAAATTAAAGAAGGCCAAGTATTATTGACGCCTCATGTCCCACAATTAATGGACGATGAATGTAGGCCATACCAAAATCTTGGTAATTGGCCAGATTGGTGGAAACAACTTAGTGGAGAAGAGGGTAGCCTAAAACGTTGTTCTGGAACTTCTGATTATATTGCAACTGGATTCACTATTCCACTCTGGGCTAAATTAATGTTTAGGCCATCAGTTGACCATAAATTTTGGGAGGGTCAATTTGATCTTTCAACAGATATGGGCAATTTTGGAATAGAAAAGTTTAGCTATGGACAAACTGGAGAATGTCCAGTTACAAAAGTTAGAAAAATTGAAAAAGCTAATTATGTCAAAGTAATTAATCCATGGTTAACAAAAACAGCTCCAGGATGGTCTTCGCTATTTCTTCCACCATTATGGAATCCCAACCCAAATTATACTATGTTACCAGCCGTAGTTAATACTGACTATTATCATAACGCACATATTGTTATGAATATTCTAACAGATCAACCATTTGAAATAGAAATGGGAACACCTATGTGGCACGTCATTCCCTTTAAGAGACAAAAGTCTTTAGACATATTATGGGGGGATAGTATAGCCTATAACCTATTGCAGTATAGAGGTTTTGGTGGCCCTTTTATGCCAAAAAGACAGAAAAGTAAATACAAAAAACTTCAAAGACAACTTGATGAATCTATTGATAATGAAAAGAAAACTTTTTTAAATAAAATTTTTAATAGAAACTAGGAGTAAAAGATGGACTTCATATTATCCAGCAATGAGAAAGCAGCACTAAGGTCAAGTGCTCGTAAAAAGTTGGAGCTAGAAATATATTCAGCTGCTATAATGGTTGGCATAGATCCAGAATCATTAGAGGTAGTTGATGGCAAATTTACTTGGCAACCAACTTTTTCTGGCAACGAAGCTTTAGGCGATTCTTGGAAAACTATTGTTGAAAAAAGATTAAAACAAGTATTAAACGCTTACGAAAAACTTTTAAATAGTTAAACCAAAAGGATGATAATGAGTAATATAAGTTTTCATTGGCCAGCTGGTAGATCTGCCGCAATAATGGTTGCAGAAAATGCTATAGATAAAGAAATATGTAACTTAACATTAAGTGAGTTAAAAAAGTATTACAACATAATGGCTTCTCCTGGTCCTACTATTAGTGGTGTCTTAACTTCTATTAAAAATAGCATGGATATAAATTGGTCTCACCATACACTTGTTGAGTATAATTTACCAACAGATAAGTTAGATACTTGCGAAAACGCAATAGTTGAAAAATTATTTTTATCTATAGCAAAATATAGAGAAGAGTTTAGATGGTTATGGGACTGGGTTAATATTCAAGATACTGGATTTAGAGTACAGGAATACAAAAAGGGAGTTGGATATTATCGAGAGCATATTGATGGTGGTATGGATCATACTCCCACCACAAAAGACAGAGTGTTGGCTGCAATCATTTATTTAAACGATGTTGAAATGGGCGGGGAAACATACTTTAGGGAACATGAGTTGAAAGTTCCAGCAAAAGCTGGTTCAATATGTTTATTCCCCACACATTGGACCTATCCACATCAGGGTTGCGTGCCAATATCGGGCGACAAATGGATTATATCAACTTTTATACAAACTATAAAAGATAATAATAACCAATTCGATAATCAAATAATAGAAACTGAAACTCAGGTTAGTGAAAAAAAGAAATGTAATGACAAATAAAGTTTATGATTATTATACAAATAGAATGCTGACCGTAAGACCCGAACCATTTATTTTAAACAATGTCTTTTCAGAGGAAAAATTTCTTGAATTAAAAAATAGAATTATTTATAAAAAAAATAATTCATTATTAGAATACAATTCAGGTTTAGGAAGATATAGTATTCCTGATGAGGAGTTCCTCTCAGAAGAACAATTGCTTCTTACCAACATGGCTAAAAGTATATTTAATTCTAATAGTTTAGTTCCTACATACTGTGTGTACTCAATGTATCATGGAACAAGAGCTAATCTACCTTATCATGTCGATGATAATGCCTGTACTTATACAATTGATTTGTGCATATCATACAAAACAAATTGGCCAATCTATATAAATAATAAAGAATTTATTCTGGAACCAAATCAAGCTGTATGTTATTACGGAGAAGATCAATATCATTGGCGAAATAAATTTCCTGATCCAGCAAATAACGAAGTTGAAATGATATTTTTTCATTTTGCCGAACCAGATCACTGGTATTTCACTAAAGGTGTAGAGTATCAAGATATAATAGTTAATGATCGCAAACAACATCAAGGAAAAATATACAAATACTTATCGAAAACATATAGAGAACAGTAAAAAGATATGAATCAAATTAAAATATTTTTCTATAAAGTCATAGATGCCATAAAACAAATGTCAAATAAATCTTATTGGACTAAACCAAATTCAGTTGAAGCTTGGGGTTTTGCAACAAAGATAGCTATTATATTTCCAGGACTTTTATTTGGCAAACAATGGTGGTGGTTATATATTTTTGCTATTGCGTCAAGCCTAAGTTTAATATGGTCTTCTACTAAAAAAACACTGCCAACAATTATATTATTTAATGTTCTATGGGTTTTTCTAGCAAGCGCAGCAATAATTAAGCATTTCGTATGATTTCAATAATAACACCTACGTATAATACAGATAAGAATGTATTTTCTCGTACATGGGCTTCTCTAAAAGCTCAAACATTTAAAGATTGGGAATGGATCATAATAGATGATTCAACCAATGACAATGTATGGCATCAAGTCTATGGCTTTTGTGCAGATGAAAGATATAAAATTCAGATGTATAAAAGTCATGTTCATTCAGGCAACATAGGTCGCAATAAGAGACGTGGATTTATGCTTGCAGAGGGAGATATACTTGTTGAGCTAGATCATGACGATGAGCTTACTGCAGACGCTCTGGAAGAGATTAACGGGGCATTCCGAGACAATCCTGAGGTAGGTTTCGTCTACTCAGATTGGTGCGAGATTTTACCCGATGGACAGTCAGGCGTATATCCTAAGGGTTGGGCATTTGGATATGGTTCGGAATATTGGTCGCAAGAATATGAAGTATGGGTTATGTCTTCGCCGGAAATAAATCCTACAACTATGAAACATATTGTTTCTGCTCCAAATCATGTTAGAGCATGGAGATCAAATGTCTATCATAAACTAGGCGGGCACAATGCTAAATATGAAATCGCTGATGACTACGAGCTAGTTGTCAGAACATTTTTAGATACAAAATTTTATCATATTAAAAAGTTATTGTATAAACAGCACATTAATCCTTCTACAGCGCAGAGACAAAAGAATCATCTCATACAGCATTACGTGGTAGAGATCTCTACTCAATACTCGGATCAGATTGATCAACGATTCAAGGATTTAAACATTTTCTAAAAATGAAAATAGGCCTCAAAATTTTTTTCTAATTTTACCCTATATAGAGATTTAGTCCATAGGGGGTCTGCGAATTTGCAGAGAACTGCTGCGACCACCCATTCCAAAAAGGCCCCTATTTATGTCTGTCTTTAGGAAGTTAGGGTTATCATAAGTGGTTGTAGAGCCGAACATGCCTCCGCGACCACGTGGAGTCCTTGTCATCATAGTATTGGGGCTTATAGAGCTTCTTGGCATTTTCCGAGATTGTCCGGTTGTTTGATCCAAAAACTGATGAATGGCTCTCCCGCCTTGGCCCCCAGGGGACAACGTGTCCTGGAATGCAGCCACCATTCTCATACCAGCTCTCGATAGGTAGCTTTGTCCAAAACCGGGCATAAAAGTCCTTTAAAAACAGTAAACTGTCATTTATAGTAACTTAGTGTACCAAAAAAGTGAATATCACCATATTAATTAGTATATATCGTGGGGCCCCGATCTAAGGTCTATTTTTTAAAAATATATTATGTTATTTTAACAAATTGGACAATTAATATAACAAAAGAAGCAATTCCCATACCAATAATAAGATCAATCATCATCAATATCCTCTCTAAAGAAAAGGGATAATACTTTTATTACAACACCGGAAGTAACAAGAATAGCAACAAAAGTAAAAACAATACTAAATATAGTTGGTGATTGCTGCGCTATCATAATATAATCCTTTATATAAAGATAATAATATTATATCATAATGTTTGAGTTTGATGAGCTATGATTTCAAATTCATCAATTTCTGGAATAACTCCCAATGTTGACCCAGAATCCCAATTAACATGTATAGTATTAAAATCATCAATAAAATTAATTGTTCCGTGTTCTCCAGATTGAATTTTGGTGTACGGATCATTAATCTGTATTGCTTTTATTCTCTGGCCAATTTGAAAAGTTTGAAATGGATTGATTTTCATTTGACAATACCTTTACGTCACAGTATAAATTTTCAATACCATTAAGATATTCTGGATAATAGGTAGCGTACAAGGACATCGTTGTAGCCTCTTTAAGTGTTTGAGCTTCTATAGCGAGTGTCCTTGTAACGCTAACTAAATATTTAGTCATTTATCTTCCCTGAATTTAGAAATTCAAAGAAAATAGTAATGAATTAGGCCAAAAGAACCCACAGATCAAACATCTTAATCTTTTCATTGTAAAGAGAAGATGTTGACAAAGTCAAATTATCTTTCTTAGCACGAAAATAAAGCGACATACGTATTGAAGCAAGCTGCTGCTTTGAGGTAATTGGTATATTAACATGGAACCAAACATTACGATTAGTTATCAACTCATTGTAAATGTTTGTAATTATTGGATTACGACGGCGACCTTTGCCGCTACCAATGGGTGGCTCACCGTTAATACGGGTGAGTAATTTAGTTGGCTCAGTTATGGCAAACTTGCGTGGGTTTGTTTCTATCTGAGTCTCAACGCTTGGGCGCATAGCCATTATTTTCTCCTTAATGAATTATGTTGTTTTATAGTTGTAATAATAAATTAAACTCGTTTTTTTAAAAGTACCAGAATATCGTTTAACAACAATTTGATATCTTTAAGAGTATCATTGATATCTTGAAGGGGAGCCATTGTGTAGTGATAAGCAATTCGTTCTTGTTTTATTTGTTCATTTGCTTTAGCAGCGGCTTCTTCTGCAGGATCTTTGTATACTTTCATTTTTTACCAGATGTAAAAATATCTTTGTTTAAAAAGTACTTAATAAGAAAAATATTAACAAGTACTATAGTTGTACCGAAAAAGAATCCGGCAAAAAAGCTCATAAATATCTCCTATTTTTATTATTATTTTTCATTTTGATGCATACAATCTTTGCCAAGATTCTTTTTCAGATTCTAGGTCTTTAATTTTTTCTCTAAGAAAATAAATTTCGCTAATCATAAATTTAACTAAATCAGCATGAGCGCCATACGGACCCCACTTACGAGAAACATCGTCTAGCAAATCATGCTCGTCAAACTTATCCTTTGTGGGAGCAATATACTCTGGTTCTTCAATAGGTTCACGAAACATTATTTCTCCTAGAAAAAATTTATTTAGATTTGTATTGATCAGTAATGCTTCAACGGCTCATTATGGGTAGATTTAGAAATAGTTCCTTTAGAATCAGCATAATAGAAAGAACTTTGAGAATTTTCGTAGGAGTCCCGTTGGCCCCATTCCTTGGCTTGTTGAACCAAGTAAACAAATGCTCCGTATACGGCGATAAAGAAGATTATCGAGCCAAAAATAAACAACGAAACTTGCGACATTTACTTCTTGCCTTCTGACGAAGATGCGTTGATAACAAAGCTACCGAGAGCAAGAATAGACGGGACCCATACGCCGACAAAAATGCCGTTGAGTCTGTCGGTTTCTGATGCGTTGTTTGAAAAATACAAACCGACACTGACTCCAAGGCTGACTGCGGCGGCAAGAAGCGTTGTAATAAAAAGTGTCTTTCTAGATTTCATTAAATTTTTCTCACTTCTGTGTAGATGGATACTCAGGGTGAGCTCCACGAAATGCATAAAGATTGTTATATTGCTGGGTTATGTCTATCTGTTCTCCGACACCGCGGGTTTCGGCAAGGCGATTTGCCATAAGGTTTTCTTCTTTATTATAGAAAAGACATGGCTCAGCTTCCATCATTGCCTGGACTAGCGTGGCAATTTGTATATTGGTTCCTGTAAGAGCTTGCTCTTTTTGATATTGCTCAATATCATAAGTGTCTCTGTTGGTCATGGTAACATCCTCAATCATTGTATGGACTATAAATTTATAAGTTTAGTATAATTAATTAACATTAAGAAACTGTATAAGCAACAGAATATTTACAATTATTTGAAGTAATTTGAACAAATAATTGTATTTCTATAAAATTAGTTTGAGTCATAATATGAATTTCATAGTGACCATCGTAAGATGTCTCTCCACCGTTCCAAATAGCTATTTCTTTATTTGAACCAGGAAAAGCGTTTATACCGTGGAGAACAGAGCCCGATGCAGAAGAATTGTTATATGTAAATCGATTGGATAAATAATAGCCTTGTATAATTGAATTAGTTGGTGTAGATGTTCTGACATAATGTCTTACGATATCACTACCAAGATCTTTTTGACACTTAACTCCAAGAATTATTTGATCGGAGGAAGCATTAAAAGTTAATATGTCATAATAAGAATTACTGTACGTTTGAGCTAAAATAGGCATTACTGTATAACTATTTCCAGCGGGACCTTGAGGGCCGGGTAAACCCTGTAAACCTTGTGGTCCAGTTGGGCCCTGAAGTCCTTGCGCCCCTGTTGCTCCCGTTGCTCCTGTCGGGCCAGTCGGTCCGGTTGCACCTGTAGCCCCTGTTGGGCCAGTAGGACCAGTTGCACCAGTTGCACCAGTAGCTCCCGTAGCACCTGCTGGACCTTGTGGACCTGATGGACCCGCTGGACCCCTAACAAGTTGACCTCCAGTAAAAGATATAACTTGATAATATCCAGCAATGTCTATAAGTATGTGAGATCTTCCATAAACATATATGCAAATACTCCCAGATTCAGATAGTGGGACCGAAACAGAGTTGGCTATTGTTTGATCGTTAATAAAATTTATATTAGAAACATCGGGTCTTTCGCCGCAAGGATATACTGTAATGTATCCACCAAAATTATTAGCTTGAGTTTGAGTAGCCGTTAAATTTAAGGAAACTGCATAACTATTTAACGGAACGATAGTTTGAACATTAGATTGAGGAATAGATATTGATCCAGAAACCTGAAGAATATATGGACTAGAAGAACCGTCAAGAGAACCAACTTTGTAAGAAGAACGAGTGTCTAATATTCTTGTTGGAGCAATAGGTATAAAAACAGAAGTTGGCGTTGAATTTGTATTAGAAGCTTTAACATAAGATATTGAAACGAACAAAAAAATTACTATAAATAATAAAGGTATCTTATAAATTTTTTTCACTTGAAAAAAACCCTCCATATTCTTTGAGGCCAAGTTTCATGGCCATACTTATAAATTTGGGTATATTTAATAAAATTATTAAGTAAAAGAAATACAAGAAAAGCTATAAGTGCGTATAGAGCAACATATTTTGGATCATATTGACTAGGTTGATCATCAAGAGGTAAAATTTTTGATTGATCTTTTTGATCAGTAAGAGTCGTATCAGAATGATAAGCTAATGTAGTTGTAGATTCAAAAATGGTAGTAGTAACTTTATTATAATTAGGTAAAGTATTGGCAACAGGGACAGACTTTTGTTTTTCGTTGTCAACAATTGTATCAGTAGTTGGAATAGAAGGTTCTACACTAGAAACTGGAGGCAACAAAATTTCTGTAGTAGGAGTAAGATTAGGGATGGTAGTAAAAGGAGGAATAGATTGAAAAATAGTAGTAGAAGGAATAAAGGGAATGACAGTAGTAGAAGGGATAGATTGAAAAATAGTAGTAGAAGGACTGTTATCCGAAAATACATAAGTAACATTTAAAGAACTACAATTTCCAGAAAAAATAAAAGTCCAAGAAGGTTTGATATAAAACTTTTGATCAATTGATAAAGAATCCCAAGAATCTAAAGAAATATATGTGTAAGCTGGATTTGCAGGAGGATTAGAATAATTAACCCAATAAAGAGTTCCTTGAGAAGGTGGTGTATTTGATCCAGAAGTAACACATACTTTTTGAGAATTATTTAAAGTAAAATTATAAGCCAAAACGTTTGATGTGAAAAAAAAATAGAAAAATAAACTAATAAAAAAAATTAATATAAACATATGGAATTTGATTAGGTTAGTTATCATGCACTTCTCGTCGGTATGCTTTGATTGATGGTGCGTTAATGTATAAACGGAGGACATCTGTTGTCCAATCGTATAAGTTATCAGAAATACACTTCCACTTGTCAAGGTCGGTTCGTAGTCGCTTAATTTCGTCAACAGCTTCGGCTAGAATCTCACAATAACCACAAGTGCACTCGTAGCAACTAATGCAGGCAGCATCTCGCAGTCGAGCTATGATGTCATCAGTCATTGTATCTGCTAACTAATTTAACTATTTGATTATGAAGATCGGTAACTTTATCTACTGTAGGAAGATCATTATGATATCGTGAATATATCTTAAGTACCTCGCGAGAATAGGCAATATCGTCATCAGTTAAAAGATGACCATTTTCGTAAGAATCAAGCGCTAACTGGAGAGCACTTGCTAGGGCATTCATAATCAAATTAGAATCTTCTATTTGAACAAAATAGTGTTCATTATTCTTTTCTAAGACAGAAACCTTATGTGTCAACGCGTTTATGATTGCTTGTTTCATGGCTAAATAGTCCATTAATACTCCCTAATTGCAGTAGTTATACGGACACCAATTATAGACAATAACAAAGCTATGGATGTCAAAAATACAAATAAATAAAATTTATCAGCGTTTTTAGCCACAAGCATTGACCTCCATCATGAGTCTTGTTTTAACTCGTTCTTTAGCATCAATTGTCGCAGGATGTTCGTAAATAATAATAGGCCATTGTTTGCGTTCAATTAAAGCTAATATTGATTCTTCTGTACCGCAGTCTGAACATATCTCAGTTTTATTATCTATGCGAGATATAGCTCCTGGATATTCACCGGCAAAAGCATTACTTGGAATATAACCTAGACAACGCGGACATATTGGCGGATTCAACATATTGAGAATCCTCCGCAATCAAGAAGAAATTCTGCAAATAGTTTTATGTTATCTACTGTTATATGATAATGATTAAGAAAATTATCTACTAATCCAGATCCCTGGCAAATTTTACAGTCTTTATTAGGAGGATTAGATTCATTTGGATCATGAAGATCGGTAGAAATATATTGAATTTTAGTGCAAAAGCAAGGCTCTTTTTCCAAAGATTGCACATGATCATAATAATTTTTTACATATAGTTCTGCCGAACCATCTCTAATTGTTTGTAATAACTTAAAACCCAATTTACGAGATTGTACTGCACCCAAACCATCGCCACTATTACTGTGAGCATATGGAACTTTTTCTATAAGAGAATCGTCTACAAAACAGCAGTAATCCCATAAAGGGTGCCAATACCAAACATTATTACGAAAATATTCTCCCTGTTTTTTCTTAGGTTTCTTACCATAAACATCCATACCCATAATTATTTCTCCTACAGTAAATGCTCCGAGAGCAGGGCTCGAACCTGCGACCCGCTGATTAACAGTCAGCTGCTCTGCCAACTGAGCTATCTCGGAATAAATTTAAGAAAAAGTAAGTTTTTTTTTAGTAATATAAAATAATATTAAAGAAATTATCATTTCAAAAAGTTTAAGAATTTGTTGAAATTCTTTGATAGCTCTCACTAATTTTTTCAAAAACAATTTAATCTTTGATAAAAAATTTTGTGGCATGTTCGTCCTTTAATTTGTTTAATCAATTCTTTGCATAACCTTAAGAGTAACAGTATCTGGAGTGCAACGATGCGTTGGAGGCGCAATCAATGAAATAAACATTTTAAGAACATAACCACAACCAGGACATTTCCAAGTAGAACCATTCTTAGTAGATTGTTGTAACTCTTGATAATTTGCTGGTTTAGGGTGAAGTTGAGCGTGTATTTTGGACACAGATAAGTCAGACGATGTAACAGAAGACTGAGAAATAAAAGATTTAACAGATTGATTGGCAATCAGCTGATGAGATTGAAGAGAGGAGCATGCAGGGCATAATAACGGCTTTCTCCCACGAAGTCTTGTTCTTTTCCAGGTAGAAGAGCAAGACTTGCAAATAAGTTCTTCCTCCATAAAGATCCTTTAATTAACGAGGAAAAGATATTTTTTCCTTTGATATTATCATAGCTTTAGGTATATTAATCACCATACAAAAATGATCATCTATAGTAACAGTAGAAGCTATAGTATAATAATTAGGTTTTGAATTATCAGAAATAAGATATCCAATCGTATGACAAATATAATCTCCTGATTCTATTGAGGAACAATCATGCCACTCATCAGTTTCGGAAAAAGCATCTCTCCAAACAATATGATAAACAGGAGCATTTTTTATTAATGGTTTTAATTTTTCTTTTTTAACAAGAGATTTAACTTTTTTTTGTTTTGACTTATCAAGAGTAGGCGGTATTTGAGCAGAAAATTGGGATGTTTCAATTTTCTTTGACATATTGATCTCCTGGGTTAATATAGCTGTAAAAATATATTATACCATTAAACTAGCGAGTTTTTGTCAAAGAATCATAATTTATATAATGAGTTGTGCCAAAAACAAGTACTGCTATATCATGAATTTCATGAGAAGTACTGAAATTTAAAGAAATAGAACAATTATTCTTGTAATTCAATTTCCTCTTTTTGCTCCGCTTTTTGCCCAATGCTCACCGACCCTGAATTTTCAGATGCAAAAGATAGTCTTTCACAAGAATAAATGTCTCTTATAGATATATTAAAATAATTACCCATAGATGAAGAAGATATTAAAGATTGATAAACTTTCTTAGGGACTCTGTAATAAGCCCAAACAGAACCACTTTTAAAATTTACAATTAAAATCATGGATTTAGAATTCCAGGCAACTGATTTTATAAAAGAACTGTCTTTAGATTGTTGTGTATAAATAGCCATGAAAAATCCTAAGGGTAGTTGTGAAGAGTTTTAGTTATATGATCAACATACAAAATTCTTTGATATATTTCAAAAGGAGTAACATATTCACCATTAATAGTTTTAACATCTTGACGAACTTGATATGTTAAACCATTTGACCAAGAAAAACCTTCAACAACATAACCCTCTTTTTTCTTAACAGCATAGTATGAAGAATAAGATCCATCTTCCAACATCAGATAACGAAAGGTAAAAAGAGGTATAGGAGAATGAATGTATTGGTTATTTTTGTCTTTAACTTTGCCAAAAAATAAACAAAATTCAGAAGACATTTTATCAATTTCATCAAAAGTATATACATCTGGAGCACTATATTTATAATACAAATAATTGTTTAAATAATTATACTGAAGATGTGCATGAGAATCCTCTTCATCTATATCAGATTCAACGAGATGAACTGTATGTAGTGTCTTTATTAAAGGATCTATCATTATTTTACTCTGAAGAAATCATAAGTTTTACATATAAAGTTTTACGCTCAATAGCTGTAAGAAACTTTATAGCATTATTTCTCCATTGACTTTCTTCAATAATATATTCTTCAATTTGATCTTGAGAAGCATAATTATTTCGCATAATTTTAATTTCAGCTTTAGTATTAACTTTGAATTGAGTTAGCTGAAGTTCTAATTCTTTACGAAGATTGCGAAGACAAAAAAGCCATAAATCAAGATTATTGAAAAGTATAGTTTTTTCTTCAGAAGTACAAGGTTTGTTTTTGACATGACGCAAAACTATTTCTTGAAAAGATTTAAGATCATCATCGGTCAATTCAGATATCGGTGAGGTACTCCATATGTCAGTCATTGTTTGCCTTACCGCTTATGAATAAAATCATAAGCTTGTTTTATGTCAATAGAAAAATGTTCCGGTGTAGTCCCACCAGACTTTAGTATATACATTGGAGAATACGTTACAAGTATTGGCCAGTAACCTAACCAGTTAATTTTTCCTCTTAACTCTTTGATTTTTATTGGAGAACCAAAAAGAATAGAAGCGGGCGTAGCACCAAGACACAAAATCAACTTAGGATTTAACAGTTGAAGTTCTAAATGAAGATATGGAGAACAATTAATAATTTCTTGTTCATCATACTTTCTTTTGAGAGGACATCTGTTGACATATGTTAAACATAATTGATTTGAAGAAAATCCAGAATCTTTGAAGGCATTAATCATTAAAGTAACTGCTTCAGAAGAAATAGATGGAGAATCTATAACTATAGCGACATCTGGATTTTCAACATTCCATTTTGGAAGCTCAGGGGCAGAATCAATATTGCATCTTCTACAATTTTTAGTAACTGTATGAAGATCTCTAATATTTGTAGAAATTTTTCTAGACAAAATATCTACACGAATATTATGAAATAATTGAGTTATTTCAGATATTGTCAATTTATTTTCTAAACGAGAATAAATCGTAGATAAAATATCTGTTTCAGCAAGTCCGAGATACGTTTCCGAGCCCCCAAATGGATGTTGATTTGGATTTTGGGCTAATGCACTTTCGATAAGCTTTTGAAGATCTAGCTCATCGAAATCTTCCATTAGAAGCTCGAGGGAACTGACGTACTACTTTGAGGAGCTGAAGCTTTGGGTGCTGCATCTGAAGAGGTCTTGGGGGCTCTGCCAGAGTAAGTAAGATGTTCAGCAACTATAACTATTCTTGAACGAGATTGATCGTCTTGCTTCCAACGTTCTTGCACAAGACGTCCTACAATAGAAATTGTAGAACCCTTTTTTAGCTTTGCTTGATCAAGTTGGCTAGCAACAAAATTGGCATTTTTGCTAACAAATCCAGAAGCATCTTTGAGATAATAAACTACGTCAAAATAACCTGAATTGTTTTCAGTATCCTTATCAGAACCTGAATAATCAACTCCTATTCTGATCTTAAGTATTTTTCCGTTAACGAGTTCTGGGTCAGCGACCAGTCCTCCAGTAATGTTAATAAGGTTATTGGGGTCTATCATAATTGCTCCTGTTCATTGGTTTGTATAGCTTCCTCAAAGTGATGTATAATTGCTTTGAGATAATTAACTGATATTGGTACAGCTTTTTCTGGACCATGGTTCATAATATTATGATTAACCATAGACACAAATAAATTGTAAATACCAGACTTTAGATCCATAATTATATCAGTAGGGACATAATCAGACTTTTCATCTATGAGTGAATAATTAGAATTATCATTTTCTTGCATTATTTGACTCTTTTCGAGAGGGCAGTGTCAATCATTTGACCGAGCACTTTTATGTCACTATAGCCCTTATCATACAGTATAGATATAATGGGCTTAGGGTCGATGTGGTTGTATGTAATTAGTTGAAGATTAAACACATCATTTAAAGTGTATATTCTATAATTATTTAAATCTCTACGAGGAAGAGGATACTTTTTGCTTCTTTCTCTATTGGAAACAGTAAGAGTTGTAACATTAAGAATTTGAGCAACATCAGATCTCGTAAAAATTGGTTCTGAAGTATTTATTTTAGTCAATTTTTTCTACCTTTATTTATGTTTATACAAATATATAGTAGCAAAAAATAAGGAATAATTCAAGTCATAGAAGAGAAGAAAGAGTTAAAAAAACATTTGAAATGATTTTGTCAAGAGAAAGAGCATCCTGAAAAGTGACTTGAGTATTGGATGCAAATGTTTCAGCTGCTTGATTAAAATAAAGTGGAGGAGATTGTAATTTGCGAAGATAATTATAATAAGCGAACTCATTATAATGATACAGATTACCAGTTTCTTCAGACTCTTCTGGGGAAAGAGCAACCGAAAGAGGATCTATATCATGATCTCGAAAATAATCAAGAAGCATTGAAGTACCTATATTATGTATGTGATGGTGAACCTGCTCACAAGTGCAAGGATTAGGCCAGGAAATTGAAGATATTTGATCTATAGATATTTTTTCCCAATTTTGAAAAGCACGAGCTATATAAGGGAATTCAATATAATAAGAATGTGAAGAAATAGCGTAATTTGACAAACCAATATTATTAATATGAAAGGGATGAGAAGATGGAAAATAAGAATTTTGATTACCTTGAATAATACACTCAACAATATTGGTGGTCAAATCAAGGTTTGATCCAGTGTTCCAAATCCAATTATAAGCAGCGTTGATAACGCCAGAAACATTATTTTCATAACGAGTTACTTCATCCATGCTATCAAACATAGGATTACATAAAGTAGAATTGTTATAAAAATTAACTAAAGGTGGCAAATATAACCGATGAGAATCTAAAGCTGATCCTTGTAAAGAATTAGCCATGAAGTACATGGCTATACGATACGGGTAATAGGCACCATTGTAAATGGAATATGAAACGAAATATACGGTCCAGGGAATTGGAAGTCTAAATATATACTTTTTATAGGATTTTTCGTCAATGTGTTCTAGTGTTGCTGGAATTAACTGTATATTTTGATAAGTCGGTGGACGTTCAAAAATAACATATTGATTATCCACATGAATTAATCCGGGTGGGAGTATACCGGTGTCAGCTTGAATAGTAGATTTACTAGAAAGAGAATTAAAATAATTAATAATAGGATTAACTATACGTTCAGGAATTTCAGTTTGAGATCCGTTAACGGTAAGATAATTGTTTGAATTAGAAACAAATATTTCATCATCATATAGAGGATGTCTGATAAGGCAACCATAAGGGGTAAATGAAAGATAATTAAAATTTTGCATACTCATCCTTGACTAAGAGATAAAATGTCACTTCTTAAAGGAAAGATTTCATAAAAAGGAGTAGATTGACAAGGAAAATAATGACTATTATCTATATATACTTTAAGCATTTCTAGATAAAGTTGTTCAACAGAGATATCAGAAGAAGGAATTAGGTAATAAGATTGCGAATTGTCAACATTATATATAGGTATAACAAAAGATGGAGCAAATGGAAGTTCATTAATTGAATTAAAATAAACTGTATTTCTTGCATGATATGAAAGATGATTGAATGGAGTGTTTGAAGGAGGAACATTAACAGCAATAATTTGTCTGTCAAGTTTGTTATAATCAAATTCAGAAAAAAGAGAATTTTCAGCACACGCTAAGTTGACAATCTCACGAACATGGGAAGACACAAGTGTTGTTGTACGCAAATGTGTATTTAGCGTAGATATCTCTTCAAAAGATTTAGGTTTAAAATTAAGATAATTATGAAAATTATTAAAAATAGAATTTGTACCTTTAAGTTCTACGTCTTGGTAGATCAAATGTACTTCTTCTTGAACAGAAAGAATTTCTTTAAGAGAAAAAGTAGATAATAAAGACAAAAGAGAATAGTGAAATAAATCTGACGGCAAATCATAAAAGAACCTAGAAGGAATATTTTCATTATAATATTGCCAAATTTTCTGAATCTTGTTAAGTTCAGCTTGTTGCATTATTTCAGGAGAAGGATGAAATAATTTGAACAAAAGAGGCATACGATATGAAAATTCTTCTTTATCCAGATCAGAATACTCATAATATTTTATATGATTTCTAAGTCTTTCATAAAACATATAGTACCAGGGATTCACAAGATCAGAATTCCAAGAACCAGCAAAAAACTCATTGATCATGTAAGAATACATAGAATCAGGAGTAATATCAGAACTGAGAATAGGAAGAGTAGATAAACTATTAGAATAGCATATTCTTCCATCAGTATGAGTATTTGGAAGATAAGTAGGATAATAACTATCTGACATAGAAGTCAAAGATTTATAGGAAAAATACATGTGTTGAGATCCACCTGGATAATTTGGATTAAATACATAAATAGTCCAAGGTATCCATACGGTTTTGGAAGGCAACTTTGCCTTTTTAGTTGAAGCATTACCAGGTTTGTAATCTATGGTAGCCTGAAATGGCGGACGCTCAATAAACAGCGTTCCATTAGAGGAAACATACCTTGTTGCTACGGGGTAAGTTGAGGTAGGAACAGAAGATTGTAAAGATTTAGCATGAATATTCGCAAGGTTTTCAATAGATATAGAGGAAAGAATAGAAGCTTCAGAAGAAAATACATACGGAGGAGAATAATGATAGCCTGTATCGTCATTATAATTATCATTATATTTGTGAGGATCTAAAGCTTTAGAAAATATTTCATCTATATTGTTAAGAACAACAGGATCGCAAGCAGTATATTTTTCTTTAAAAAGATCTAAAGTGCTAGGATGAATAAAATTTTTTCTTGAAAGAATTAGTGCATAACGAGAATATTCCAATAAAGGATCAATGTTAGAATTAGAATAATTTATTGAATAAGTAATAAAAGAATCTGAATTCAGAAAAGATTGTTCACTAGTAAAATGTTGATTATCTAAATACATTTCAACCTACCAAGAGAGATGTAATATAACTTTCTTTTTCTACATATTTTGTTGAATCAGAAGAACTAATTTTTTGGTTTTCAGAAATAACGCAAAGAGTAGAAGAATACGGTTCAATATATTGATTATATATTGAAGTGGCTTCTTCTAAACATTTATCATAAGAATAAGTTTGAGGATAAACTAATACATTAACGTCTTCACCAATAGTTTGATTCGTTAAAACGAACATATGGTTACCCGAAGAAGTAAGAGAGTAAGTTAACACAAAATCAAGAGTGGACGAAGAATTAGGTGATGTCACAGTTTTAAATAATATTTCTTGTTGGGACGGAGAATACATAGAACAATTTGAGAAAAAAGTAAAAAATGAACAACTATAAGGATTCTGAGACACAGATGGATGAGAACACATATGATTGCCGGGAATTACATTAGCGTATTTATATTTAGAAGAAATAATAACTGGAACAGAATCGTCCAATGATTGATGAGTGTAATACTGGCAAACCGGAATATCCTTTGAAACATGAGTATAATCAAAAAGTTTAGCCAGAGGAAAAGACCAAGCTATAGAATCAGAATTTACAGGAGAAACACATGTTACAGCGGAAGGTATCATAGTAGATGTGTATCCTATTGGATGGGTGTCATTAACAAATTCAGGTGAACTTAAATATCTGGCATATAGATTTTGAAGTAAAGGACGAGTGTTTTGAAGATTAATTTGAGAAAGATTACAAAACAATTCACCAGAATTTAAGTAGTCTATAACAACAATATCAGAAGGTAATGAAGGATCATGATTAATATATAAATTGAAATGTAAGGGTTTACCTTCAGGTGACATATGTGGGTATATAACTGCCTTGTATTGATCCGAGGAAACAGGAACAATTGGGTAATTGGACATGTCAGTATTTACCTTTTCTATCAAACTTTCTTTTGTAAGTTTAGAAACTGTTTTTTTGAAATCGGCAAAAAATTCTTCTAAACTTAAATTAGAATCTTGTTTAAAAATAATATCGTTAAAATTATTAAAATTATTTACAAATGAAAAACTATCAAAAGTAAAAGAATCATCAGACATAATATTCAGTACCAAGTAGTCAGTTTAAAATTTTGAATTTGATCCAAAAGATTAGAGTTTAAATTTTGAAGTTCTAAACATTTTGCTTCTAAAGTTTTAATATAATCAATGTAATACTGATTATCAGCAGATACATTAGAAAAATTGTCAATAATCTGATTAAGCACTTTGATATTATCTAAATTAGAAGAATTGTTGATGGAATCAAATAGTTCTTCACTAAAAGGCAACATGTGAATAAGAACCATTGAAGAAGAAGCTTCACGTATAATATTGAATATCTTTAGACTATTAAAAAATCTTTTGTAAAGAACGTTAGGTAAATATGGATGAACATTCTTACGATAAGAAGTTTTAGAAGAAGTATAAAGATAGAAATTATAAGGAGACTGGGAAACTTCATTAATAATAGAAGAATGAAGAGAATATGTCTCAGCGAAAAGTTGCACATTGTCTTGATTTAGTTTTACAAAATTATTAGACGAAAGAGAAGACACAAAATAATTATATAAATGTGTTGTATTTTCAAAGCGTTGCACCACAGTCATAAATTCACCTCTATGGAATATATTTCAATTTTACCAGTTTTTATAAACTCTTGAAGAGTAGTTGAAGCTACGTGCAAAGACGTAATTGTTGGATACAAAGATTTAGCTAAAGGATATATTTGACTAAGATAAGTTAAATTCTTCAATAAAACTTCAGAATAATTATCTACGAATAAAACGCAAGAAAAATCAGGAGTTTGTATCAAATAACTTTTCTGTAGCCAAGTTGTTAACGGCTGAGGCAACTCTAGGATTTTCGTCAGCCAAGATTCCTTTTGATGCATTTTGCATTACCTCTAGCATTTGTTTGCGCGATTGCTGCAAAGTTTCATGAAAGGCTTTACGTGCTTCGTCGGTGGCAAAAGCAATCTGACCAACTAAAGCTTCGGTAAAAACTGCCTGTTCCCCATAACTAAGAACAAGTGTAGCAACTTGCTTTTCAATGCCTTCAATAGCTGTTTCTACAGTTTTAAGACGATCTTCAATCTGAACTGCTAAACCGTTTATAATATCTTGAAAAAATTTTGTAAGAAAATCTGCAGTGGTTTTGTCAAGATATTCGCTACTATCCGTCATATTTCATACCAATCTTGAGTATTTGCAACATAAGAAATTAAAGATAAATTCATAAGATAAGAGATAGAACAGATATCTTGACGAGTTACCTTAATTTGATCTACAGATAAAGGTGATTTCATATCGGGAATAAAGGCACCACTATCAGATTTGCGTGCAGCAAAGTGGCCACACTTCCAAACAAAAGCAGTAGCGTCATATGTTTCTGCAAACTGCCAATAATGGGCTTTAAATATTCTAGATATAGGCTTACCATCAATGACGGCGCCACCATAAGAAACAAAACCTTCGTCAGTAGGAATGCCCATTTTGTCGTTTTTAGGATAATTGTTTACAGCATTTTCCGTAGTAATGGATTTAAGATAAGCAGAAAAGTCAATAGAATCAACAAAAACAGCGGTACTACTAACAAGTTTGCCTTCCGGAGATGTTTTACCAATATCGATTTTCATCTTCAAAGCTTGATGCCAAGGGCGAATAGCTAAGAAGCCAGATTGAGTTTTAGATCTAAACCATTTCTTATAAAGCTCCTGATGAAATTCTTTGTTATCAGAATTCTTCATAGTTTCAATAGGAGAACCATCATCGTCTATAGAAGATAAAAAATCTTCCACATTATCATAAGCATTGTTAGTCACTGTTTCCCCTTTTTATTTCCATGTTACGGATGTTGATTGTTTTTGCGTTGAAGTTTTGGATAGTATTATTGTAGCATCGTTCATTTGTTCTGTGGATGCCCAATCCCACTGTTCCAACGCATATTTGTACATTGAGACAACCGTTTCATGATGTTTCATCCAAATAATATTTTTAATTTTAGAAGCATAAGTAAGAATATCATTTGTTTCGATAGGTCTCAAAGATTCAGAAACAACATAAAATTTAGTTTCTTTAATCAAAGAGACTATCTCAGCACCAGTCATGTACTGAGTTGCATCAGCGATAGCATCATAATCAAAAGAATGATCTGTATCAATTTTAGAAAGATGAATTTGAAAAATATGTTTGCGTTCACTAAAAGAAGGTAAACCAACAAACATAATTTTGTCAAATCGGTCAGCACGAAGCATTTCTGGTTTCAGAGAATCAAGAGAGTTCGCAGCACACAACAAAAATGTGTCTTCAGGAAGTTCTTGGAGACCAGTCAAAAACTCACCGTGAACACGATCAGTTGTGCCACCGTCGACATGAGAAGAACTTGTGCCACCTGAAAGATCGCGACCAAACTCGTCAATCCATACGCACAAAGGAGACATGGCTCTGATCTGCTTAAAGACTGCACGCATATTGGCCTCTGATTGGCCAATGAAAGAATTCATAACTTGGCTAATGCCAGTGCGTGCAAGATCAAGATTGAGTTCTTTAGCAGTAGCTTGACAAATAGCAGATTTGCCAGTACCAGGAACACCAACCATAAGAAGTCTTCTGATTGGCACTACATCAAAAGAAATTGCACGATGTTGATCTTTACGCAAAACAGCAGTACGACGAATGATATCCTTAATATTATCAAGACCGCCAATATCAGAAAAAGATATGGTAGGCTTAAGTATTTCAAGAATACCATTCTTCTTTATATTAGCCATTTTGACATCATAAATATACTTGGGATCAATTTTAGAATTATTGACAACGGACATTAGGCACAGATCAATAAACTGGGATTCGGAAAGGCCGATACCAGCGTTAACAATCTCTTTTACTGTAGTGCCAGTAATAAGACGGTCATGAGCTGATTCATTAATATGAGTAACGATTGTAGAAAGTTCTTGCGGAGTTGGATAAGAATCTTCTAGAACAGTAAACAAATGAACAAAATCTTCTGGGCATTCGAGAGCAGAAATAAAAATAAACTGCAAAGGCATTGCTGCTATATCGTCTGCCCAAAAGGCTGTGCGATAAAGAGATTTGAAATGGTAAAGAATAGAAGAATAAGGTGTAATGGAATCAGCCGGAGATGAAGGTACATTAATAATATATGTAGAACGAGTAATAGTTTTGTCTGTAGTAAGATAATGTAGAGCGACTTGAGGATCAAAAGTGATTATATGTGAATCAGTGGCCATTTCAGGGTAAGCAGGATTAGGTACAAGAATTTGTTTCCATTGTCCATCAACAAACTTAGAAAATCCATTGACAAAATCCATAGTGTAAAAATTGCGAGAAATAGTAGATGTAATAATGTCAGTAACCCTTGAAAAATCAGAAGACTGAAGCCAAAGATTGGGACATCCCAGTTTAATTTTGTCAAACATTATCTTATCACCGTAATATTAGTTGTAGGATTTTTAAATAATGAAGTAAATGAGAGGGGGAGGATACCCATAAAGAGTATCCTCCCCCTACCGAACAGTGTTAGAAACAACTGTTCGTATATGAGTAATCAGCCCTTCTCGCCAGCACGACGGTGAAATTCGACGTTCTGACCAGGTTGAATTACTGCGTTCTCGTCAAGCTTATCTTTGCCACAGTATGCGACAGCATCATTGGGGATTCCCCAAATCTTGCTGAATTGCTCACGAACTTCCTTGATTGACTTACCGGCAATATTGCTAGGCTGATTGTAAACGCCATAACGAATATTGGCCATACCGGAAGAACGGCTTGGCTGTCCTTCACTGCTACTTGAGGTTTCCATTGTAATATCTCCTATTTTATATTATACTGTAATTGTTTCATTCAGGGATGAATGCATTCTGTTGTACGGCTCAGATTTGCCTATGCCCAGATCGAAGAAAATTTCTGTTTCTTCCGGACTCTGATTGGACACTATAATTTTCTGAACCCTACCCAGAATAAAAGATGCAACCGCCATATTAGTAGCAAGAAGCTGTGTTCCGCCTTCAATTTGAGAACGCTGTTGGCAGCTGAGTTCACCAGGATTTTTATCTGGAGGATTATGATATTCTGGATGAAATTCAGCTGGATGAACAGTAATCTCTACGCCATCGCGTTTCTGATAATGATAAATAGAACCAAATAAAGCATCGTCATTTCCGCCTGTAAAAACGTCAACGTTATTAAGTTTTGTTGCGGCATCAAAAAGTATTTTTCTTGCAGCAAAATTGTCAACTACAGCAAAAATAACATCGTTTTCTCTGATAAGATCACTAGCTTTAATTTTAGGACTTTGTTCGTCCGCAATTCCAGAAAAATTATCATCAACAACCCATTTAGCAACGGGGATAATTGTAGTTTTGGGAAATTGTGGAACTAATTCTGTAGCTTTGACAACGGCTTTATTGCCGAGCTTAGTAAAATCTTGACGCTCTTTGTTTTTTTCTTCGTAAGTATCGCCATCTACAATGATAAGAGCAGAATTGGGAAACTTCCATTCAAGAAGGCGAACAAGACCAGCGGCAAGCCAAGTGCCGATTCCTCCAGCGCCAACAAGAATGAAACGTTTGGAATCAGTGGGGTTCATATGTATCTCTTTCATATGCATATATGTCTTTATAATATGCACAACCGTCTGAAACAATAGTTTCAGAATATTGCTTTGGTTCTTTCTTGTCAGGAGAAGACATAAAAGTGGTTACAAGATCTATGTATCTAGGGCAGTGAGCTGTGTAATAATGCTCACACTTCCAGCAATCAGAATGTTGTGAATAAACATCAGAATTCCCCATAAAATTATCAAAATCAAAAGTATCCATAGTTAGAATTTGAACTTCACAAAAACATTGATCTTTAGTTTGAGAACAACAAAGAGTAAGCTGTTCATCATTAATAGGAGAATTATTTTTTGGCCATTGATAATCAAGATAATCAGTAATTAGCTCTGGAGTAAGTCTCAAAATCATGTATTCATTTTGAATATCTTTAGTGAGCATATATAAAACAGCGTCTTGAGAAATATTTCTTTCTTCACAATATTTAGATATATCATAAACTATTTGATCTATTGAAGTGTCCGGAAGACACAAGGGAACGTCACAAAAAGAACAACAATAATCACGAGTTATAGAACTGATAGGAAGATAAGAAAAGCAAGATGGACAATGAAACTTAGTTTTATCATTTGCAGGAGTTACTTCGCAAACAAGAATAGCTTTGTGTTCATAACTTATAGTCTCATCTATAATATTTAACATATGAGAGGAATAATTGATATAACCAGTAAGCTTTTTACTACTGGGTCCACCCACCGTAGTAGCCTGAATAGGAGCCTGGGGTTGGGGCAGAGGTTGCCCAGGAACTGCCGTTACTGTACCCCCCGTACTGGGGGGGTTGACTTTTTTTACTTTATCAGTCCATCCTACAACTTCAGGATCTGGGGCCCTATCAATATTGTAACCTTCAAAAACATCTTCTGGATCAAGCTTGTAAGCTTTTCCAGCCATTTGCATTTCAATATAATATTGAGTTGCACCGTTGTTTACAGATTTTTGCCAGCCAAAAGTAATGTGAATACCATCAAAATCAGCTTGATCTGCATGATCAGTCCCAGAAGCATAAGCGCTCATTCCAGGATGACTATGCGCAGAGCCAACGATGAGGACATTGTCGGGTTTAATCTGAGCGATACTGTCTGGATCGTAATTGCAGTGAACAGAAGTATTGGACTGATCGGGAACAAGTATGCCCCAGCCGTCAGATTCCTGTTTGTCTTGGTCAAATGTAAGCATCACGATAGATTCTGTACCATGTTGAGCTTCAACAAGTCTAAAGAATTGATCAAGCTTTTCAATGAGAATATAAGGAATTGGAGGCATGTTGTAAATAGCCTCCTCTTCCATATCAACAAAATCGCTTGTAAGTTCTGGGCGAACAGCCGCAACAGAACGACCAACAAAATTGTTAACAACACGATAGATTTGAGAAGACCTAACGATAACAGGAACAGGAGTTATGGCAGCTGTTTTATTGGTATTATTGTATGTAACAGTACCAGTGTAGTGAGAAGAAGTATTTGTAGGCTTAATTTCTTTTGCTTCGTTAGCAATAATATAATAAATGCTAAAACCAAAAGACTCAATACATTCACAAATGTCAGATCTATCTGCCATAAAAGTTGGAAGACCATCAGGAGTAATCCAAAGAGGATTAAGATCTTCCAATGTAAGATATTCTTCTTCGTTTTGCTCAAGAGGAAGAGCTAGTTGTTCAGACATTATTTCTCCTAAATATTAATATTTTAATTATTTGTATATTTATGTTTGTCATATCAAAAAGGCGTTGTATTTTCTTCTGGCGTTTCATCTAAAGCTATTAAAGAATTTTCATAGTTATGTTGTTGAGCTTGAAATTGTTCATAACAAGAAAGACAAGTTTCAGGTAAATCTGCTTCTTTGGGAGCCATATGGAATTCATCAAATTTTTGGTGAGTTATATAGATACCAGTATCACAATCGCTACAATATTTGTAGGTTTCAGGAGATGCCTTGGGAAGATAGATCCAAGCATCCGAAATAGCTAACCACAACATATTTTCAGATTCGGCATGATGATAATCGTTAGTATTTAAAGCATAAACGTATTTATCTTCAAAGCAATGAGCGCAAATAAAGGCAGAATGATATGTGGTATTTGGAGTACAATCATGAACTGAAAAGGTTTCTTGACAGTTGTCACAGTACCATACATCTTCTTCTGATACATCTTCTTCTGGTACAAATACTGGTTGGGCATTGCTTTGATCTACTTTAATAGTTTGAGATTTTTCAATGACATTAATAACAGGAGATTGAGTGGTAGAAGAATTGTAAGCTTGTTTAAACCAAGCAAAAACTTTAGAAGAAGGAAGAGAATAGTCAGAGCGAAGTATTTGATTAACAGGTTTGGGTATGACAGTATCGGAATAATAAACAGAATAATTACCAGTAATAGCATCAGCCAAAGTTAATGGCTGACCACTATAATCGTGTTTGCCTTGATCGTCGCGATTTTTAACTAAAACAGGGATCCATAGGTCGGGATCAAGAGTCCATTCATATCCATACTTATGAGAATATTCTTGCCATTCAAAAGGATCATGAAGAAAACTTGGTTTTTCGTTTTCGGAATAGAAACGAGGACCATCAGTTTCATTCATATTAATATCGTTGTAAGCTTCAGTACCAGAACAACGATCAAGAACTTTGGCAAGCTTTTCTCCAAAAGGATAATTTGTTATATCTTCAGTATGGTACAAACAAATCCAGCCTACTGCATTGCCACGATACCCTTTGCAATTAATATTTGGAAGATTAACGTGATAGAGTGGTATATCAGGATAAGTGACAGGAATTGGTGTATAGAATGTTCTTGCACCGTAAATGTTTCCATCTACAAGGTCGGCAATAACAATGCGATAAGGTTGAGCAACATAATACTTAACAGCATCCTTGTCACCCTCATGCGAACCCCAGTTAATATAATACATACCTGGTTTATGTTGATAAACAATTTGGGTATGATTGCCAGCGGAACGAAGAGCTAATAAACCTGAACCATCAACAGGCATCAATCCAGTATCAATGTAGGCATAATTAGAGAAAGATGTATAAAAAGAAACCATGTCCTTATCAGTAACATGGTCTAGACCAAAAGAATTAACAGAAGAACGAAAAGTAAGATGCCCTTCTTCTGTTGAAACAAAAGAATATTGTACATTGCTCATTGTTTAATCCTTAAATAAATTTAATTGTCTAATTCTTTAAAAATCTTGTCAATGCCCACATCAACGTCTTTGGAAAAATCACCAAAAGCCCAAGCAAACCAATGAGGATCATCATTAATAACTTTAACAAGACTCATTTTGCCTTCAAGAGTTTCATGGACATCAACAAGATCCGCCAAACGAGATAAAGCTTTGGCTAGTTTTTTAAGATCATTCTTAGTGCCGCCAAGCATAAGAATATTTTTGAGAACAGGAATGCCAGAAACATAAAACTTTTCAGATTCTACGATAGCTTGAATTCTTTCTGAAATGGCATCATAAGATTTTTGTATTTCAACACTAGCTTTATTAGCCATTGAGAAAGAAAAGTTGAAATTGTCCATAGCGATTTTAGAAGATGGCGGAAGATTATTGGGATATGTCACGTTTAACTCCTTTAGTGAGTTTACGAAGAACAATAAAATCTTTGATTTCTAGTATAGACCACCATACAGTGGCAGATCCTATCGCTAACTTTGTAAGTACCCTAGCCAAATACTGTTCGTCTATTGCAGCTCCCGGAGTGAGACTCTGTATGTCAAAATAAGAATTTTCCAAAAAGTTAGATATTTTAGTGCGTATTTTGTCTCTTTCTTCTTGATGTTTTATTTGAATTTTGGATATTTTCATTGAATTCCCCAAAGTGTTGTGGTGTTACTGTGGTAAAGAAACTAGCCAATATAATATCAATTTGTTTTTCTGGGGTTTTGTTTTTCAGTCTATTATTAATGACCTTAGCACTTACACCAGCTAAAATAAAGGGAAGTATTAAGAGATGCATAATGCAATATTCCTTTTTGCGGTTCGGTATTTTGCGCCATCAGTTCCCATAAAATTGAAAAAGAGTTCACCGATAGCTAATACAGCGAGACCTATTGTAGTAGTGAAGTTAAAAATAATATTTAAAAGAAATAAAACAAAAGCAGTTAAAAATCCTACAAGAGGACCCGAAAGGGCTACTTTTATTTGTGACTCATTGGATAAACCTGGAACCCTAGTAAAGGCTATAGCAAATAATGGCAGTGGTATAAAAAGAGGAAAAGATGGGTTGGAACCAAGCTTTTTGGCCATAAAATAATGAGCTATTTCATGAGTAAATAAAACAAGCATGGCGAAAAATACAAATGAACTGTGAATTATAGAATAATTAACTGCTGCCACTGCGGAAGCAGTAAATATAGTCCATGTAATTTTAGGAACTTTACGAAAAATAAGCTTTATTTTTTTCATCAATTAGCCTTATAATTGAATGGTATATTATAAATATTAGAAAGACCTTGCAAAATACCATCATTTGCCATTTCAGCATAAAGAGAACCATATGATTGAGATGCATAATCGTCAACAACAGAAGTATTAAGCTGAGCAAAAAACTTATCTGGTTCGTTTATATAAGTGTCATCAAGCAATTCTTGTTTAATGGGAAGATTAAGTTTTTCACCCAAATATTTGTATATAAGTCTATCAAGATTTAAACAAAAACGAGAAATATTGACAGAAGAAGAATAAAATATTTGCACATGTTCAACGGAATATTCTACATTCATAAATTCAAAGAGTTCCTTAATAACGCTTTGATCTAAATTTGACTGAGAAAAAATTTTATTCATCATAGATAAATAACGAAGTCTTTGAAGAATAAGAGCTTCTTTATGATTGAACATTAGAATTTTAGTAAAGTCTCCATTAGTCAAAGTATTTAGAACAATACTTACTGATTTAGTGTAAGCAGGAGTTTGAACTTTTTCATGATATAATGCAGTAGCATCATGGAAACTAGTAGCAAGTTTTACCTTTCGCTCATCAATTGCAGAAATTTCAGTTGAAGATATTTCATTTATGAATTCTTTAGCAGAAGAAATGAAATCTTCTAAAGTTTTGTTTTTGTTCGAGGATGATGAAAAGTGTTGTTCTGATTGAGGTGAATCAGAAACACTTTCTTCTGTATCGGTATCTGTCTCTGGGTCATAATCAAAGAGATCATCGTCATTGCGAAAGTAAGTCATCTTTCTGTACAGCCTTTCTGCGATATTTACGTTTAATTTTAAAAAGTGTAAGATTTTGGATTTTGGCCATTTGAACGAACTCTTTAGCTTTTTCCATAGTCAGATTAGCAAGATCATTATTGAGATAGTTTCTAATGAAATATATACGTTGACGATATAGTGTCCCACCCCAAACGCCATCGTAATTATATTTCATAGATTCATGTAGGCATTCAACTTGAACGGGACAAGAATTACACATTGATATAGCTTTTGAAGCTGAATAGACAGATTTTTTATCACTATTGATAGAAAAGAAATCTTCCATAGAAAGAACGCTATTTTTACATAAAGCATTTTCTCTCCATTTAGAAGTTAAATCGGTAAAAGAATCGTAAATGTCAGCAATATTTTTAGGCAAACTTCTACGGGAAACAGGATTAGAATTCATTAAATTCCTATCTAAAAACTATTGAAGATTTAATTTTTTCTATAGAAGATAAAAGTTCGGAAGACAAAGATGATAAAAGAGATAAATCATCTAAAAAACAAGACATTTCATGAAATGAAAGCTTGCTATTTTCATCAACAGCTTTTATTCTTTTTTGTATGGTCTGTATCTTTGCGTATATGTCATGAGATTGCATCAAAATAGAAAGAACAGTATTAATAGATTTTTCAAATGAAGAATATTCTTCATCAAAATATTGTAAAGGATTCATTGTACCCCCGGGTGGAATTGAACCACCTTAACGACTTTATAAGAGTCGGGTCTTAACCAGTAGACGACGAGGGCTAGCAAATAATTTATATGCTAGCCTCGGATATTCGATCATCTTTAAAGTAGATATATCGAACATTGGAAACAGAAACTCCAGAACGAAAATTTTCAGCTTTATTCCAATAATAATAAAAAGGTGGTTGCTGGTCAATCCATTCTGTATTGTCATTAAAATATAAAAGTTCGTCAAATTTAATAACAGAATTATCTTTCATAACTAAATAACCAGGCTTACGATGAGAAAGGATTGCAGCGTGATTTGGATTGTCCGTAACAATAATCATTCTTTAATACTTTCCCTAGCTGCAGCCAAAAATGAACCGTATAAATATTTATTGTCTAACAATACACACTTAATATAATAATTTTTTTCTTGTCTGAGAACAGAACAAATAGTACGAAAATGCATATCAGCGTTAGGATTAGTTTTGATATAGTTAGCTAACCAAGAAATGGTTCGTTTATAGCGGGTTGATTCGATTAAGGATTCCATTTGTATCCTTGATCAGAACAAACAAATATTGATGAAGCTTCAGCAGTAACAAGCCATAGATCAATTTCTTCTTGATCTGTTGCCATTTCATTTATCCAATTAAGAAGATTAGTTTTTGACATTCCACGACGCATAAAATCGCACCATATTTCTGCATAGCTCATAAGATTAAAGTCAAGAACACTGATAGGAACATCGGCGTTTTGCCAAACATAATCTAAATAAGCTTCATTGCGATGAGTCCACGGAGAAGTTATAATTGGTTGTGTTATTAGGACAGTTTGATCAGATGCACGATCCAGATCAGTAGTGAGAGGTGGCATTGTTTCATCTGTAGATTTGTTAGCACCGCAAGAAGCAGTAAAAATACAAGAAACTAAAAGAAGAGTAAAAAAAATAATTTTCTTCATTTTATTAACCTTTCAAAATAAGGTGACAGTAGTCGTGAGGAGATATGGGTCCACCAACATTATACACGATTTCACGTCCCCCCAGTTATGGGAACTGAGGCAAATTGGCTACTGTCATGGAGCCGAATCTCAGGATTGAACTGAGGACCTACCGCTTACAAGGCGGTTGCTCTACCACTGAGCTAATTCGGCTAGGAGACTATTTGTCACCTTGTTTTTTTTGATCAGTATTTTCAGGAAAAACCTTAGTTGAAGGAGGATCAGGTTTTTTATGACCTTTAAATACTTTTCTAAATTTAGCAAGTGACATTTTATCTCCTAGTTTTTGACTATTACAACAAACACTACAGGTTTTTATAGACACTACTTCACCCACGGTGCCTTTCGTGTCTATAAAAAATTTTACGTATTGTGTAATAGCCAGGAAATATAATACAATACCCTAGTTTGACCTATTGAATAATAGATTCACTTTGAGTTATCTAATGAACTATTAATTTCATTTGTTGGTACTATTGTATGCAACAGTACCAGTCAACTCATGATTGATTATGTTTCCAAAATTATAAATTCTGTTACAATTTAAGCAACGCGTTATGAAATTGATTGCGCATGATAATAGATTTCGTATCTCGGTATGAAATTAATCTATATCAAGTTTATGTTTAATTGCGACAGCATTCAGTGGGGCGGGCAGGAATTGAACCCGCGACCCAGGGATTATGAGTCCCCTGCTCTAACCAACTGAGCTACCGCCCCAATATACGATTTCCATGTCTCTGTATGTAATTAAAGTTTCCCTGCTAATGGTTTATACATTCTAATGTGAAGTTCTTCAACAGGAAGAACATCGTCCATATCATTATCATCAAACTCTACTCCAACATAAAGTTGGTCACGAAGAACTCTATCAATAAGCTTGACAGCTAAATCATCATCTTGGAATTCACCAGGAATATGCATAACAAGATCTAAATTAACTTTAACTTTCATAAGAATAACTCCTATTCTTCATACCATTCTGCTGCTAATTCAACAGCTGGATCATAAGTGTCCCAAGTACAATCATCACCGGTTTGTACACCATAAGGGACAAGACCTTCTTGACATAAATAATCAAAAGCTTTTTTAATTAGCATTTTTTGTTTATTTTCTGGTAAATCAATAAATTGTTTAGGTTTCATAGTGCCTCCTGCAGGATTTGAACCTGCGACCAATGGATTAAAAGTCCACTGCTCTACCAACTGAGCTAAAGAGGCAGGCGGATGACAGGTTTCCGAAGGAGTAGAAACCTGCCATCCTGTGGGCCTGGTGGGTTTCGAACCCACACTGGAAGGATTTTAAGTCCTCTGCCTCTGCCGTTGGGCTACAGGCCCAAGACCCTTGAAACCCTTATTTTATTCTTCGTGTGTAGGAAATGAACTAGGGTCTGTAAGAAGATTATGGATACCAGTATACCAAGTAATAATGCTATCCAACTTTTCTGAATCAATATTATTATTGTTAGGCATGGACAGAACACTGTCAGAAACAATGTTCTTTGTAAATTTTAAAAGCTCAATAGTATTTTCGATATTATTAATATCTTCGATTTCTGAGCCAATGATTACTGCAAGTGACATATTATTTCCCTTTACATTATATATATTATATTATTTGCTACAACCCCCTCCCTTGTTTTTGATTGTACTAATCAATCTTTTTAGTTTGGCGTATTTGAATAAGAAGATTTTTAGTTAAACAATTTAAACAAAGATTTTTCTTAAATCTGTTAGAAAAATAAACTTCTTTACCTTTTACAGAACAATCAACACATTGCTTAGTTTTGTTAGATGTGCGTGGAATATTTTGCGGAATTTTCATATATTCTTGTGACCTGTTCAACTATATGATACGGGACAGAATGAAAATAATTATCATGAAACTGTGTTTTATAATTAAAAGAACCAAAAATAAGTATATCACCGTATACAGCATCGTTGACAGTCGCTCCAAAATATGTAGAAAAAGAATATCTTAACAATTGAGTGGCAACATAATTGGAATAACGAAAAGAATATTGCAAAAGAGGATCAAAACAGATTAAAAAATCCGGATGTGGATGTAAGATTTGTACTTTACTAGAAGAGAATACATACGATATAGCGTTGTCGTATGTATCATACATGATAGAAGGAGTTTGATTAATCAACGGAGATATATGTAAAGATTTCACCTTACCAGAATTATCATAAAATTCTGGTGAAATCATAATATGAGGTTGATTAAGAATCATAAGAAAGATTCTTCCAAGTAATCATATCGGTATAAAAGGAAGAACCTACGCCATCATTGGTTGTAAAAACAACTCGCGATATTCCTGCTTTAGCAATTTGTTGCATGCACCAAGAACATGGTCTTGCTAAAGCAGGAATATTCTCTGAACGTAAACGAGCAACATACAAAGTCGCTCCTCGTACGTTACGTGTGTTTTTGAGAACGCGAATTTCCGCATGAGTGCTCACTCTGTTAGGGGGTGTACTTGGTGATATTTTAGGAACATTAACATCAGCGCCCAATACTCTACCGGATTTGACAATCATAGCAGCAATGCGGAAACGATATTGGGACGTTGTAGCAATCTTAGTAGTAGCAGATAAAAAAGAAATATCATTGTTACTGAGAGTATCATCAATAAAATGATAATCAGTATAAGGGTTTTTTACTTGACGAGAATAATAATTTACAGATTTTGACATGGGTTCCATTATATCAGATTACCACTTAGATCGTGAATATTTGATTTTATTATTCAGCCACGCAGGGCGAGGATTGGATTCATAATATTTACTAATAATTTGAGAAGCTGTGCCTTTAGTCATATCTGAGGTAATAGGTACACCAATGCGCTTAAGAAGTTTTCTTTGCGCATCAGTTGGGCCATCAGATCTCCAGGCTGCATCAGAATTAATGAGTTTAGTATCAAATCTTTTCATAATCCATTTGTCACTACGAACAAAAGCGTCTCGCATATCTTCTGGGTGACCGAGAAGAGTTACTTTCAATTCATGAGAATTACGAAGTCTATGCTCAACAGTCCACCTACCTAATGTATCAATATAAATTCTGAGAGAATTATAATTATCTACACCAAGATGATAATCATTTTCTGCTACTTCAGCCCAAACAAATTTAGAATATTGTTGAACAAACTCATTGGGAGGAGGTGGCATAAAAAGATCAATGCGTTTATACGCAAGTTCTATATCATTAGGATATAAAACACGTACAGCTTCACCAGGGCAATAATCTTCAAGCTCTTTATATTTAGTTGCAACATCTGTAAGAGATTGACCTTGTAGATCAAAATCTGGTGGAAGACCGAGGAGGGAAGGTAAACCAATTGGTTTTTTGCCCCTCGTGGTATCAGCGAAATCTAAAATTGCACAATGTGGTTTTCCTTCATAAATTCTAGTACCTCTGCCTACAATTTGAGTATACAACAATGTAGAGCGGGTAGGTCTAGCAAGTAAAATTGCTTCTACGGAAGGTTCGTCGAATCCTTCCGTAAGTACGCCGACATTGATGAGAACACGTGTTTGACCGCTAGCAAAACGCGCCAAAATATCTCTACGAGCATCTGAGTCAGTATCACCTAAGATTACCTCTGTAGCTATTTTCGCTTGCCCAAAGGATAAGGCCAGGTTGTTTGCGTGCTGAATGCCGGCAGCGAAAACAATGGCTTTCGCATTAGGAACCAAATCATTATAAGCAGCAACAATGGTAGCATTACGATTAGGATTATCAATAACATCTTGAAGTTGGGATTGAACGTAGTCTCCGTCATTTGTTTCTACTCCTGAAATATCTGTTTGGGTTTGGACTCTATATCCTATCAAAGGAGATAGGTATCCGTCTTCAATTAAATCTTGAATAGTTTTATAATAAACTATTTCATGAAAAATATCGGTAAGCCTAACATTGTCACTACGCTGAGGCGTAGCAGTTACACCAAGAATAAATTCTGGAGAAAAATAATCTATAATACGTCTATACGATGGAGCTGCAGCGTGATGAGCTTCATCAATAATTATAGATTTAAAATAATCTCTAGAATATTTTTCTATGCGCGTAGACTGAGATCTACCAAGAGTAGGCACACTAGCTATAACGACATCGGAGTATCCCGCATGATTATCACCTTGTTCAATTTCAATAGAAATATCAGGATTGGACCAGGCTATTTTATCTTTAGCTTGGTGAAGAAGCTCTTCTCTATGGGCCAAAACAAGCATAGGGAGGCTTTTTTGTTTGAACTGCGGAAGATGGGAAAAGATAACAGTTTTACCTGAACCAGTAGGAAGAACAACAAGCTGACGAACTATTCCTTTATCAGCAAAAGAAACAATAGAATTCAATGCTTCTTGCTGATATGGTCTAAGTTGCAACATATTGTTTTTCCTACAGTTCAACTAAATTCTAATTCCGTTAAATAATATTCGGATTCCATTAGATCTTTAATCCGATTTTCAAATTCCTGATCTATAATAACATATGATTTTATTATATGAGGAATTTGATATTTTGTTGCACTGCACTTTTTGGCAGCAATATATTTAATATTTTTATTTTCCATAGCACTTACTGCATCGTTAGTAATCGTCTTTTTTGATTCATTCCCTAAGGATGTTACTAATTGTTCTTATATATTATTTGTTTATATTATTGATAAACTGCATCGTAATATGCAATTTTCAAGGAATCAAAAACTGCTATACCTGCCCCAGAATAACTAAGATAAGATAAACATTCGTGGGCCGTATAGGTGGGAGCGTTTAGATGGGTAAACGTAAAAAAAAGATTAATCATATCTTTGGTCAAACCATCAAAATTTGTGGATAAAAGATTTTCAGTTTGAAATTGATCAGTATGCCAAAGAATAGTATTATCTTGATTCTTAGTATAAGGAAGCTGTATAATATAACCTTGATATTCAGAAATTAGAAAAATTTGCAGACAATCAAAAGACTGATTATCAGTATTTTGAATAGTAGAATCAAGAGAAACGACAGCACAACTAGAACGTAAACATGGATAAAGATGTAACGTTTCAGCAATACGAATTAGTGTTTCACTAAAAGTAGGTTGAGATAGTATCGTAACAGCTACTTGACGAGTTTTACCGTCTTGAAAAAAGGTTATTGTTGGATGATATTTTGCTCCACGTGATGAAGTTTCCATCAATACATTTTGAATAATATTAATTTCTTCATCAATGATAAAACATTCTTCTTTAATTTTAGTTAGATCATAAGCCATATTAATTATTTCGCAAATGTATTAATGGCACTAAAAATAGCATAAGTACCGTAAGAATAAAGAAATAGAGCAGCAAGAAATGAATAAATGTTTGCGGCTGCAATCATAATAGCCCCAAACAAAACGGTTTCAAGTGCCCAGTAAGTAAGCAGTGCTGTTGCTTTAGTTTCTGATTTTTGAAAAAAAGAAATAAATTTACGAGAAACTTTGCCAAACTTATAAATAAGAGTTTTTTTCTCTGGAATAATCACATCACAAAAGTCATTTTGTAAAGTGGTAAAATAATTATGAGTAGAAAGATCATAGGAAGAAGAATTTAAAAAAGATATCCAATCTCGATTAAGAGAAATATTCATAAATTTTCCTTTCGTTTTTGAATAATTATTTCGTTTTGAGAAAGCAATTCAAATGAATTTGTTTTAAAACTTTGATTGAACTAAAGAGAATTTCAACAATTTTGAGCGGGCCGTTTGTCTATTGCAAAAATAAGTGGAGCTAGATGGAGTCGAACCATCTACTAAAGCACAGCGTCTGCGGATTGCTTCTATTACTCAGCGTGTTTGCTAGACTTTTGGCTAGGACATCCCGTACTCCGTAGGTAAAGTCCGTTTTTGACGAGAACGGACAAACTCGTCTGTGTGGTTAGTAACTAACAACCAGATTGAGTAGGTAAAGTTCGTGTATGCAAATTTAAATTAAACAACAGGATTTAAGTAGGTTTTGTAATTGGAAGTAATAATATATGTTTTATCAAGCCTAGCATTACGTAAGCGAGAATTATAGTTGTCAACAATTACGCTAGCAATAGCAAGCTGCATTTGCAAAAGTGTAATTTTTCCACCGGCAGAAGCTGTAAGATTGCCAATGACAACTTTAGGATGACCCATTTTTGAAATAACATGAATCAAACGTTCAATATCAACAGTAGGATACTTAATTAGTATAACAGCTACAGCAACGAGATATTGAACACAAAATGAGTCACAAGAAGAACCGTTAGCCGACTTCAACACTTTAAACAAATTGATAAATGAACGCTTGTTCATTTTAGCGTAAAGAGTGTAAACAGTTTTGACTGCACGAACATGATTATCTAATGGAACGTCAACAAGAACAAGACCAAGAGAAGTAATAATATTATCAATCTCTATTGCTAAAGGATCTTGTGCTGTAACAGAAGCTTTATGAAGTTCATGACGACGAGGCTTTACACGAGCTTCGTTCATAATGACAAACAACTCAGCTTCTTCTTTGGGAGTCAAGCCAAAGAAAACCTGGGCATTGATGGGATAATCATCAAGACCGAGCTTACGCAAAGCAAGGAGTCGATGAGCACCGTCGATGATGTGAAGAGTACTATCGTCACGCATAGACAAATAAACAGTGCCAATAGCGTTAGGAGTAAAATTTCTTACAATTTGATTAACCCTAGCAAGATTGGTTTGTCTTTGGTAAGAATGATCAATATGGATGTCACGAGGGTAAACCTTTGAATCAAGCTTGCTGGCATTAGTAGGAAGATAAGCTGTGATATCAACATTAGCGTATTGATCAAGCTCGGTATCAAAATTTTCGTCGGAGTCAATTTCAACAGACTTAGTTTTTGCGGTACGCTTAGTAGTAGTATTAACGGAAATTTCCTTGACCTTTCTGGTTTTTCTAGTGACCGAAGGTGTAGGAGTAATTTTTTGAATATTTAGTTTAATTGGCTTATTCATAACGAATGTTCCTTTTTGAATATTACGAAATTATTTGACAATATCTGAACGGTATTGTTGAGAAAAACTGCTATATTCAGAAATAATTAAATTAAAATTAGTTACATAACGTTTGAAAATAATGTAATATTTATCAACCGACACAACATTATAGGTTTTCGGAAGAGTATTAGAAAAAGAAAAACCGTATATAAGAATAGGATCGTTTTCATCGTAAAGATCTATAACTCCTACATGAGTGGCAGGAGAAATCAAACGATGACCGTAAATAGTTCCATTTGGAATAGAAAGAAATTTACCACCATAACGATTAGTTATCTCAACTAAAGGCTGTAAACTGTATACATCAATAAGATCATTTGTATTATTGACGTATTGCACTACGTGACAATTTAGAAAAGCTTGAGATAATTTTGACAAAGTGGCTCCTTTCTAAAAATATCTAATATTAATATCCTGCATTTTTAAAATTAAGCTGTTCTTCAGAAAGTGTTCCAGCAATTCGTTGAGATAAGAATTCCTCGTATTTTGAACGAGCATTATCGGAGATCATCCAGACATTAATGCCCCAACGCTCAGGGTGTGCATTTTCAACCCAATGAGCATTTTTGGTGTTGAACATAAAGACTTCTCCACCTGTTAAATCCCACCGTCCAGGAGGAATGGTTTCGTGATCAACAGGTGACCAAAAATAATTAGGGTAATTGCGTTCATAATACCAAGTAACAGATCCAAGATTAATAGACATGCCCTTCCAAGACAATGTACTGGCGTCACGATGCCGACGAATAACTCCGCCTTTAGTAACTAAAATAGTTTCGGGAGTAAATCCTTCCGGAGCAAGTTTCTTAATATAATTGAATAAACGATCATCCTGAAAACCAACATGGAACTTGGCAGAAGGCTGAATAGGAGTTGCTGTTTCAATCCATATTTGGCGACGACCTTTGGCAGAACCACGAGGATTAATGATCATATGCGGTAAAACTGTTTCATTAAGATGATCAACAATAAGTTTTTGAGTAGAAGGAGAAATTTTTTTAAGATATTGTTCCATAATTTAGTCCCTAAAATTTATAATTTATTTTTTTAATTCATTGACAAAACAGTGTTACTAATTGTTGTCGATGATTCATTCTGCGCCTATGTTACAAATTTGTGCGTATGATTCATTCTGGGGATGTGTTACAAATCCTGGATCTTGATTCATTCGTTCTTAGTGTTACTAATCACAACTTCTGATTCATTCCTATGCGGTGAAACTAATTGTTCTCCATGATTCATTCAAACATCATGTTACTAATCATGTTTGTTGATTCATTCGTTGAAGGTGTTACTAATCGGAGACCTTGATTCATTCTCAGCGAATGTTACTAATCGAGGATGGTGATTCATTTGCCGGCTCTGTTACTAATTAATTGTCTTGATTCATTCACGGTCCGTGTTACTAATCTGTACGAATGATTCATTCGCGAACTCTGTTACAATTCGAAGCGAGTGATTTAAAGTTTATTATAAAAATTTGTATACCGGAGTATACCCAGATTTCTGGATATACTCCGGCAACAAACATTACTTATTTGCGAATTACGCAAACGGATTGTTGGGAATAGCAATCTCGTGAACGTGTCCACCATGTTGAATGATGTATGGCCGAGGAGCAGGAGTGCCATAATGTGCCTGATATGCCACTGCATGGTAGTGGCTCAGGAAGATCTTGGCTGCCAAACGTCGTGCTTGTGCATCAATCTGACCAGGAGGAAGCATTCCCCCCTGCAGACAAGTTTTAGCAGGACTGGGTTTCCAATTCTTGGTAGCGAGAAGATGCTTGGCAAATTCTGCATAATCGCCATTCTCATTCTTTTCAATACGGCGAGCCTTATCCTGTTTGTACAGGTGGCCATAGAAGCACTGATCTTTATTGGAGAACTTCATGAAGCTCTGACCAATTTTCCATGTAAGCGTTTTCAACTGTGCGTTGTAGGGACGCTTTTGATTCTTTTCCCACTTGATGGTAGGATCGAGACCAGCAAAACGCCAGATAGCTCCAGCAGTGGGTGCTTTGGCGATATCAATATGGGCGACAAGACCAGCAGTGATAACTGGTCCAATGGCATACTGACTCTTGGCCCACCGACCGACAGCAAACTGATCACCGAAGTGATCAAGAGGTGCAACGAGTGACTTCTCAAGCATCTCAATAATTTGAGAATAATAACTGAGAAGATCGTGCGGACTGCCGGCTTTAACTAAGTCACGGACCTGATTATTGTAAGCAACACGAGCTTTTTGAAGGTCGTAATACAGCGAGACAAGTTCTCGCGCACTACGTCGATCAAGATCGACTTCCATATTGCGAACGTCTTTGTTCAGCATACGCTGATTGAACTGGAAGAAGTCAAATGCTTGACGAACAAGATCATTAGGAAGAGTATCATCTTCAGAAGTCATATTGGTCTCAAGATCAAAAAGATCTTCAGGAGCATTGTCTTCATTGTTATTGAATTCTGTAGACATCTTTAAACCTCTAGGTTAAGGCCCCAATGGGCATGTATAGTATGATATGTAGAAAATGAGAGGTTAATATAGCTTATTTATGGAATATGTTGTTTTTTTGTATAAAAGAAAAAGGTGTGGGGGGCCAGATAGGGCTGACCCCCCACACCTTTGCATAAACACGCTGTTAATACAGCGATTTTTCAAGCTTACTAGAAACAGGTTTGGGGCTTACAAAGAGAATAGGTGATTGTTCCGCATGAGCTTGTTGAAAGTCAAGCGGATTAGTGTATTCTACTTCGGTGCCATCAATATTTTTCCAGAGCCAGCTTTTGTTAATGTCCCTAACGATAATCATACGATCTTTGACAAATTCGCGTTTAACAGAATAAGCTAATCCATAATATTGAAGAGCTTCCTCAAGATACGGAAAAACCAATCGGTTCATTACAATTTGGTCAGTGATCTTACCTTTAGAGGTTGGATTCTTAATTGATTCCGAATAAAGAGCAATAACGAAATCATACGAATCGAGAATTCGTTCATATGAATTGATTTTGTTAACAATACCGGAATACAAATGCTCCCAAGAAGAACTCTGGATAGATCCAGAGCTCTTGGTTACCTCTGTAGAATTGGTATTGTACAATTTCATTCGGAACTGACGCAATACTGGATAAGCATGATGGCGAAGACGATTGCCAAGATGATGAATGATCTCATCGGGACGTGCATTCTTTTGAGACCAATCACGAATACTGTTTACGTAACGTTTGAAATATTTGTCACATAGAGTATTTAACTGAGAAATTTTACCAACATAAAGTTCTACAGTTTCGCCTTTCTTTAGAAATCGCTTCATTCCACGCTTTTCCCAAAAATTGATGTCAATAGGCTTGCCAGACGTAACGACTTCACGCATCATCTTTTCGGCTTCTTCGTCAATAGCAAGGACGTCTGCGGCGTTGTCGGGATTAATGCATTTGTCGATTGCTGTCTCCAAAGTGCACAATTGGATAGGTCGATGTTTACCAATAACCATGGAATGGGCCATTGAAGCATTGACGAATCCACCGACATTACCGCCAGCCATAGCAATTTTGATATCACGAATGACATCTTGTTGAGTGTATGGACCAGTTCGCTTGACTTTAGGCAACGATTTTGAAGGCAATCCAGTATACTGAATTTTATTCGAAAAAATCGAAGTAGACAAGCGAGTAGGCCATGCACGACCGTTAATTTCAGGAAACATAATGGGAGTACCATCTGCTTTGTGCCATGTCGGAGCCCAGGAGCCTTCAACATAGCGGAAGATGGTATACTCGCCATAGCCGTTCGGTGAACGAGTAGCTATGATGACTTTTTCTCCGTCAAAGTCTCCGCCTTGCATGGTTCGATAGAAGAGTTTGAAGAAATCATCCTCATCCATACCACCATGGCTCTCATACATTTCGAGCCAATCAAGATCATCCACAACATGACAACCAAGTTCGTTGCATCGGACAATAGTGCCCTCTTCAACATTAAGGTCATATCCAGCCATGCGAGCAAGGCTTTCTGGAATGATCTGTTCGTAAACCGAGCAAGGAATAACAATTTTCTGTTGCAAAGGCTTGGCATGACTGATGGCAATAGTTTCAAACAACCAAGGAGATTGAGTAATCTTGAATCCAGCAGCAGTCCAACGATAGCCTACATAGGCCATACGTGCACGAGCCTCATGCTCTTCGGCTATATCAACGTTAGACTCTCGATTTTTGGAATCTTGCCATTTGCGTTGGTAAATGTACTTCCAGTTAGTCAGCTGTTCACCTTGAATGGCTTGCTGAAATAACTTTTTGTATTCTTCCGAAATCCACATTTCCATATCACTTTTGCGAAACAGTTTGGGAAGGTTGATGAGAGTTTGATCATCAGTAATCACTCGAGACTTTGGTCCTTGAGGTTCTGCAAGGAACCGATAACCATTGTCGTAAGTGATTTCCTTCTTAACGTTTTCGCGTGCAGTGATGACATCAACTTCTTCGGGCAAATCGGCAATGAAAGCATTACCCTTAAGAAGTCCGTCAGAGAAAATGAGGCGAGCATTGACAGCTGTCGAGCTGAGTAAATCATCTACCATTTGTTGGTAAACACGAGGATCGTAATAATAATCATGATCTTCCATGTTATCCAAGGATAGATGAAACGGAATGTTCTTAACAGATTCCTGAATCAATCGACGGCTAATAACAAAACCACCATCTAGCAATCGCGCAAGAATTTCAGGCTTACGAAGCCAAGATGCTACCGCCACATCGTCGTTAGAAGTTCGGAAATCATAACGAGAATATTCGGTAGACTCAACATAACGAATGTTGAGATTATCAAAATGCGCATTGAGCAAAGTGGGACGATGGAATGACTTCAATCGCTTATTGGTTTTGTCGCCAGAATGAACGTTGAAACCAAGTTCATTGATAGCGCTCATCCAGCCGGTATAATGGTCCAAAATGACAAAGACAATTTTGCTTTTGTCAACAAGTGCATATTGAACCTTAGGGTTGTGAATAAGGGATACGGCATAATTATACTGCTTCTCATTTTTGGGAATGGGAAGAGTATAAACTCTGTATCCAGTAGAGGCTTCAACGGCTTCAGAAACATGATTAATTACGTGACGAAGAACTCCAGCGTCATAGAATCCGAAACGATAACGCTCTCCTCCTCGGAGAGCTCCATTGTATTCGGACTGAAGACGCAGCTTAGGTGTATAGATTTCTTCCATTATAGCCCCTTAAATGTAGTTTCTTGTATTTTGTATGAACAAATAAATATCAAGCTTTGGTACGGGAAAGATGACGTGCTTTCAAAGCACGATACTTTTCCGTATACATGCGAAGCTTCTCTAAAATTGAACGAGAAGCCCAAATAGGAAAGGTGATGATTCGAAGAATTTTGTAAATAAGATGAAGAGTGTCTTTGGTCACTGTCTTGGTCTTATCAGAGTAATACTTGATGAGATTTCCACCATGTTTTTGTGCTTCAGGTGAATCATATGCCCATTCAAGAAAGGCATAGCCTGGAATAGAAAGTATGGTAGAAAGGATTGCAGCGGTCATAACAATAAGGCCCGCTGCACCAAACATAAGACCAATAATAAATGATAAAGAAATTGAAAGAATAAGGTTAATAGCCTTGTTTCGTTTAGCTGCACGGCGCCAAGCTGGAAACTTGGATGCAAGAGTCAGCTCGAAGGCTGACGCAGCAAAGGCAAGAACTAGCATGAAGGAAAACATGTTACTCCTTATATTGTTGTGTGTTTTTTTGGATATAGTAAAAGACGAGGAAAAGCATTCCCGTAAAAGGAGCATCCTCGTCTTTTGTTTAAACTATGTTTTAATTACTTACACGGTGTAGCCCATGGTTTCCATCCACAACGATTGCGGTGTTGACTATATTGCCACATTTCCCATCCTGCACGCAGGTTGGTATATGAGTCAAACAGATCTTCGCAATTTTTAAGAATGGATTTTTGTTGCAACCAACCGTTAGGATTGTACTTATTTTTTCTGCACCAATATCCATTAATTTGCAGAAGACCGCGACTTCCTCCATTAGGGTCAGACTTATTAATGGCAAAGTTATTGCAACGAGATTCACGATACATGATTTTGCTAAGAGTTGGCCATTGAGATTTTGGCCATCCTGCTTTAATAGCAAGATCGTGATATTCGCCACATTTCCCATAAATAAGTCTGGCTAATTCAGTCCAATTTATTTGAGAATAGTCAATTGACTCTGACTCAATAAATAATGAACTTTTTGGAGTATGCGCAGACGTGGGTGAGTCTGATGCAAAGAATATTCCAGTAAATAATATCAATGAGGAAATAATCAAAACTATCCTGTTGTTAGTCATGATTAATTACCCCATGTTGTACCAGAATATTTCCACGGTTTCCAACCTGACGATTGCCATAATCGGAGAGCAAATGTTAAGTTATATTCTGGATTGAACATATCCTGAGGATGTGACCATCCCATTTGAGATAACCATTCTGAATGAATATGATTAATCTGGGTTAAACCAGAATCAGCGCCATTCCAAGCATCAGTCACACAGCGTGATTCACGCCAAATAACTTGTTGAAGTTGTGGCCATTCTTCTTCAGGCCAACCAACTTGTATGGCCAAATCGTGGTATTCTCCACACTTGCCGTAAATTGATCTAGCTAAAGCCACAAAATCAACACCGGATAAATCCGGAAATGTTGTTGTAGTTTGTGGGGAAATGGTTGTAGTTGTAGTTGTAGTTGTAGCAGGAATTGTTAGAACTGGCTGTAGTGTTTCGTTGGCGCCTTTGTCTGAAATAAAAGAAGCCAGCGAAACTGCAATCAACAACAGTGCTAAAGCACAAGCTAACCTTAGTTTATACTGGAATATGTATTGATATATGTGTTTGAACCGAATATCCATGGTTCGCTCCTTTCGGTAAGCGTATTCCGGAATTTCCAAAATACGTATATCGCAGGTTGCGAAACAAGGTCTACATGCCTATCTGACTGGCAGCGGTAAATTTTTCCTCATTTCACAAGTATTCTTGTTACATGTGGGATTTGTCTCCCGTGCCCGTTAGGGCGTGTATTATTATATCATGGATTAGGTGGTGTAACAACTTCAGTGGAGTTCTCCTTGTTAAAATTTGTACGGAGAATATCATTAACCTCACTGATTTCATCAGTGAGTTCTTCAATTCTCTTGGAGATCAACACTAAAGACTTTAACAAATTGGTAAAATCTTCTTTGAATTCTTTAGAACTAAAGTAATCAGTCATGTTGTTTTCCTTCGGACAAATTGCTGGAAGAAGTGGCATAAGGGTTCCGCCCGCTTATGCGCAGCCACTCCTGCGTGTCGGTTTATTCAAAACGACAACACAAATAGTACTGAATATATTAAAGAATTACCAATCGTGTCGGGGAAGATTGGTTGAATTTGGTGTTTGTGGAGCCATATTATTGCTTGATGTTACATTGGCGCGAATAATATAAGTTCCACGCTTAACTTTCTCGAAACGAGAAGGGTTTTTTCTAATATATGACAACACAGTTGGAAGACTGCACTTGGTAGCTTGCACAAGCGCAGCTGTAGTGACTGTACCTCCAACAATGGTGTTAATATATTGTTCAATAACTTGTTGTTTAGACACAAATACTCCTTAAATGGATATATAATCTTGTATAAATTTGCAAGTATAATAATAAAAATAAAATAATTTGTTGTAATATTTATATAGGTTGATTACAAATTATATATTTATATGTATGCCAGCATGGAAAGATATATAAATCCTAGCACTCAACAAATTTTAAGATTTGTATTCACTTTGATGAGATTCACAAAGAAGTTCAAAGAGTTCTGTTGTTTTAATATTTAAGTTAGAAATAGTTTTTAGAAGAGAACAAAATGTTTTCCTAAAATTAATATCTGCTTGAGAATTGGACTTGAAATTTACTAAATGAGAATATTTACTCAGTAATTGAATCTTGTCAGATATTTGAGAAATGGAATCATAAAATAAAGATTCTGATTCCAAAAGGATAGTATCGTCAATCATAATTGCCTTTCTGATTCATGTGTTTGTATGAACCAGCTGCCGGTTGATCCCTGCTTGCGTAAATACGCAAAATGATCTTCGTTAAAAGGAGGCTAAACTCTGATCATGAGCGTTCTCGGTGGGGGCGATTGAGAACGTACCCTCACAGAGACCAACCGACATTTAAAATGTCAAAACTTATTTCTGAAAATCAAAAAGTTCTGACAATATCTTTAGTAATTTTAACATCGCTATTAGGAATATTGAAAGTAATATGCATTAGGGTCCTTATTATAATTGTAATTGGATAAATGGGCATTATAGATATATTGGTTAAGCCAAAGCTTTGTATAAACCATAGTGCTCCCGGCAAGATTCGAACTTGCGACCTGCGGATTAGAAGTCCGATGCTCTATCCGACTGAGCTACGGAAGCTTTGAAATATTATTATAGCAGGTCAGAATGATGTTCTTTGTCGTTTTCCTCGTAATCGAGGTACGATTTGAGGTACGAATCAAGGTACGAATCAAGGTACTCCTTAAGTGAGTACATGTTGTGTTCTTTCGTGTTGGCTTGACAGAGTTCATCATCCCGAGAAGGATGCCAGCGAATATCGCAATAGATGCATCGCCGGCTATTCTCGTCAGGATTAAACCATTTATGAGAACTAGACATTGCGTTTACGCTAGTCTTTATAATCATCCATGTCTTCTACAATACTGACGAAACTCTTCATGAGTTTTGCGACTGCATTGATTTGCAGCTGAGCAATCTGCTCTGGAGTTTCCTGAGCATAAAGTGAATATCCATTTGATAAATAGACTATACTCATGGGCATTTCGACATTCTCTTGTGGGTTATAACTATCTCGCTTCATCATAACGATGAATGCGGGGTTAATTTCGACCTTGTTTGCGTCAAGGTCTGTCAGGGTGATAAAGTTTACCATGTTGTTTTGAGACATGATTATTCTCCTTTTATTCTGAAATTTCGGCAGTTTTTTGAAAAATGTCTTGCAAAAAGATTTTAGTATCAGTGTTCAATTCTTTCAGCATAGCTGAAGCCATAAGCTGAAGAAATTTTGGTAAAGTTTCTTCAGTGAGAAATACAGAAATTTCTTCATTTTCAAATATAATTTTATAGACAATAAAATCACGATTTTCTAAAGAATAGTGACTAAATTCCATAGAAATGTGAGAATTATGAGGATGGAATGAATGATATGACATAATCAATCCTTTGAAGGTAGTGTTAGATTTTTGAGTGATTCGAGCATTCCGGGAGTAAGATCTCGGAATCCGACGATCATAAGTCCAGCGTAATTCTCTTCAAGAACTTTTTCACAGTCTTGCAGAGTACCACGATATAGGACAAAGTCGTCTTTGTGATCAATGACAAAATATTGTCGCATACTATGCTCCTTAATAATTTGACGTGTACGTTCGTACGTTAAGCTGTGTTTCTGGGCAATATCAGTAATAGATTGCCCAGAAAGATAATTTTTATACATAGCGTGATTACGGTGTACACGCTGAAGTATTGTAAGATTGTCTTTAGGCATGATTATGCCCAGGCATAATGACATCCGTTTGGATGCGTAATTGACACTTGTCGACAGATTTGTACTGGATGTGCGCCGGTAAAAAAATTGTCTTTAAATTCCTGAGGGAATTGGTCAATAAACCGAATAGAACAGTCATGACATAGACAGATATCAGTCAAAGCGTTTAAGGACGCTTCATCCATGGGATCGGCCATCATGCCATATCCTGTATAAATGGCAATGTGTAATCCGCCAATAGGTTGAATTATATCACTGTGTGATTCGAATTCATTAGGAGTGTATTGTTTGCACATGGTGCATGTGGGCATATTGTGTCCTTTACTTAAATATGGCTCTAAGTATCCAGTATGCAATGAAAATAAAAGATAAATAGTTGAATAGCTGTAACAAGCTGGTTTCCTGTGTGATGTTAATTGCGATAGAAAATCGCCGGGAAAAAAATTAGGTAATATATCCTAAGTAAAGATAATCAATAAGAATACTTATCCTCTCTTTATTGTATATACAGAAGAATAAGGGTAATAATATGATATCTTTGTGGGCAGAAGTGATATATTCTGCAGTTATGTATGGGTTCCCCCACGAGAAGTCTTAATTTATTCAATTATAAAACAAAAATGCTAGAAGTCACGGTAGGGACACCACCTGAACCCTACCGTGACTATCCAGTTGGTAGGATAATCCTACACAGTCAACTCGATATTGTACAGTCGCTTAAAGTCACGTCTCATGGGGTGGAGTGCAGACTCCGTACCATGAGTTGTATACATGGGTCCTTGTATCGTGGAGGGAGGGTAGATACTGTAGGATCCTGACTTTTTATGTATTACATTGAAACCAAGTCTTTCAAGTTCTTTGAAAACTTGCTTCATGGACTTTGATTGATGCTGCTTAGGCATCTTGTTGTGTACTCCTTTGAGATGTGTGTTGAGTTTTCCTTCCGGGCTTTCAGTATACCATCTTCGTTGAGAAATGCAACCTATTTTGGAGAATTTTTTTCTGAGATAAAATAAAAAATACGCTTGCAGCTATAGGGCTATTTGTTATTTTTTTTACACAAATAGCCATAGCTACTGCGCTTATTATATCTTATCATATGGGTCCCCCCCGGCTTCGCCGGGTCCCCCCCAAAAGACTATTGAGATATTTTTTATTATATACATAGAGAGGAGTATACAGACACCATAAGGTATCCATATACTCCTCTCGCGTAGGTATGTTATTTTGGGAATATCTGTTGCCAACATTGGGGGTGAATACCTGTCATGATCTGCTCGCGTTGCTCGGCATTGAGACTGGGCCAGGCGTCCTGTATGAGAGCGCCTTGTTCCCGTTTTCTCTTGCCGGCGAACCAGATTTCCGAAGGAATTTGTAATTCGCCTTCTTGACCGCACTTGAAGCACCTGGGTGTAATGATGGTTGTCATTTTGATTCCAGTTACCATTGCCATCCTCCCTTTCTAGAGTCATAGTTTTTGAATGATGAGCCTGAATCCGGACTGTGTGTGAAACAGTACGGTTCGTCGTGATACAGGATGTGATTGTCACACCCTTCTTTTTCGCATTTGTGCCGGCATGTTACTGCTTCGCAAATATGAAATTCCATCACATCTCCTTTTCTAATTCTTCAAAGACATTGATGCACTTTTTCACGAGTTTACCAATTGCATCCATCTGCAATTGAACAATTTCTTCTGGTGTCTCGCGACACACTACTTTATATGGGATGCCCAACATTAGCCACACATTAGTGCATGGCAACTGGGCGTAGGTGCTTCTTTGCATCATTACGATGCTGGCTGGGTTAACTTCAGTTCTTTCGTCGTCAAGGCCCGTAAGCGTAACAAAATTGATCATGTTGTTCTGATTCATAAAGACTGTTCCTTTTGACTGTGTTTTTTCTCTTTTGTATGAAATTAAAAATAAGTGTATATTTGAGTGAATTTGGGGCGCACCACAGTGTCGTTTAAGACGCGTTATACACGCAGTCCCCCAGTGGAGATGCTGGGATTCGAACCCAGTTCCACAAGGTGCACTTTGGCTTTTCCTTGTGTCGACGCCTGTCATCCCCTAGCGCCCGTTTTTGATGAGAACGGGCAAACTCATTTGAGGGTTAGAAGGGGTCGGGCTCGTCGCCGTTGTCGGAACCGCCAACAGTTGTATTTGACGTATTCGCACGAGCCGAGTTGGTCCAAAGATCAACTTCGACGGGAGAATTGTCAACAACCATTGTGAACCGACCACACGGAGCATTCACCGGATCCCAAACATTCTGGGTTTCCTGCTTGCCATTGGGCTGGACAACGATACGCTGTTGCGCACCGGACCAGTTGGATACCCACTGACGGCTCATCGCTGCGAGAAGGTCAGCATGATCGCGAGCTTTCTGTTGCTTCTCTTGGCTCCAACCGCTTGAGCTGTCCACTTTCACACGGAGAAGCTTGCTCTCCTTGCGTAGTTGGATGATGCGCTCAAAGTTATGGACAGTTGCGTCAATCAGATTTAGAAAGCCCTGCTTGGTGCGAGACTTTTCGCGGTCGACACTGCCAACTTCAAACGAAGTTACCGGAACACCTTCATCGTGTTGATACGCAGCCTCAATGCGACCACGGTTGTTCATTTTACCGATGACATCTTTGGCACCTGCGGCAACGAAAGCCTCACGAGCCTTCGTCCAGCCGTTGATGTTTGCACCAAACTGCTGGAAGAAGTAAGGCATACCGTCCGTCAAGTTCAAACCAATCTTGCGGGCAGTATCCAAGAACTGATCACGAGTGATCTTGTTCATGGACTTTTCGTTTACGGCAAGGAGAAGAACATCAATGAGGTTCATCTTTTCGCCATCCACCGTGACAAACAGGTCCATACGCACAGGGCGCATGATACCAGTCACCAAGAAATATTCGTTGTTGGTGTTGGGGCTGGTTTGCTTCAGTAGGGTCAGGCGAGTCAGTTTGGCATCGTGCAGAATAGCAGATGCTGGGACTTCAATGCCGTTGATACTGCCTTTGAAGGAGATTTCGCGACCTGCACGAAGCGTGCTGGTCTTGCCAGTTGATTCGAACATCTCTGGCGTGTCGGCCACGGCAGAGAATAAATCAAAATCAATATTGAAATCTGTATAGTTACTCATAACGTTAAATACACTTCCTTTTTCTAAATCTACTAATAAGTTTTTTCTAAGGGGACTATTGAATTTTATTTATTTACTGAAACCTGGAGAAGGGCCTGTGATAGACCCAACTCCAGGTTTCTGTATGGTCAACTATCGGACGAAACGCCGGCGTTGAAACCACTCTTGAACTGGTCTTTTGCGAAAGCCAGACCACTCTTGGTCTTTGTAGGTGCTGCTTTGGTTGCAGATACCAACTTACCAGTGATCTTGCCAGTGTTCTTAATGATATTGAGTTTCATGCGTGTCTACTTTCTGTGTTTTGTTTTACTTTAATTGTCGTCAAAGATGGAATCAATGAGATCAAAGAACCATCCAAATAGAAATTCAAACATTAGATATTTATAGCAGTATTAGCTTTGGCCCAGTTACGAGATTCTTCAAGCGCTTGCTTGAGAAGTTGCTCTTTTTCTGCCATTGCTTTAATCAAGTGCGTTAATTCGCCTTCTGATTCCCAGAATCTAATAGCGATTTCGACTTGCTGTAGCAAGTTTAAGGTTTCTACTGAACATCTGGGACGGGCTCTTGCTTGTTCGCGCATTACGCTCCTTTGTTTGTGCTGTAGATTTGAGGACTTTGCAGTATTTTTTAGAATGTGAAATTCATGGCGCCAGTGGCCCACTCGCTGGTATAGGAGCGAGCAGGACCACCGGGAGGCGCCATGCAAAGGTAGGGAAAATTTTAGAACCGCCCAGTTGATTATACCAATATTGGTACAATCTCTGACATCCTTCGGGGACTGGGAACTCCCGGTACTCAGGTAATACGTTGCCTGAGATTATTTTCAACGGTAGAATGGATTCGTCAATCCTACATCGGGGTATGCCCTAATGCTTTGGTCAGCTATCTACGGAGAGACCTTCAGTTCGTTAGTGGGTATAATGCAGAACTGATACCACATTATACCTGTATCCACTATATGATCAGGTTTCCGCCTGATACAGTGAGTTCTTATAACACTTGGGGACCGTCAAATGTTATAATATTCCATAGAGATTATCCAGATCTCTATCCATTTTTCTCAACGCCGGGGCTTTGAGCGAGGGCCTACACTGGAATGTAGGTGGATACTCAGATACCTCCCCAGGGTTACCTGGGGAACGCACTAGGCTTAAATCGGTTTATACTCCCCTAGTGGAGTTTGGAATCAGATGGCGTGGTGGAGTTTTGTTGCTGTTCGGTTTCGCTTGTTTATGATTGCGATATACGCACACTTGATTGCATTTGTGGCATCGTCTGCGGTGTAATAAAGCACATCAGTATTCAAGCAATAATCATAATCCACAAATACGTATCGTTTGCAACCGTCGTGACGGAGCGAAATGACTGAACCAATCTTTTCGCCGTCAAGCAACACGGGCTTGCCGTAGTTGAGTCGCGCTGAAACAATATGTCGGACTTGGCAATATCCTATGTAGCTTAAGAAACCAAGCGCAAACGCTATGCACGTCCAAATGAAAGTTGTCATTGCAGTACTCCTTATGAGTCTAGTGGGTTTTTAGAGCTTTTTTACGCGGAGAGTTCCCCGATACACCCGAAGGTATACCGAGGAACTCTCAGCAAGGGGGAGATCAGTCATCCAGGTGGATGAGTCGCTCCTCCAGGATGCACGCCTCAGCGTGGAGGCGGAGGGACTCCGCGATGGAGTTGGCATTTCGTGCCATCTCGCGGAGCTCTTTGATCTTTTGTTCGAGGGCTTCCTGAATGTCGCTCATTGTGAGCCTCCTTTTTCTTTCACTTCTCCCATATCACAGGGATAGGCTTTGCTGATTGCCATGAATAAAACTTCTGCTTTCTCGTAGATGTTGTGAGACTCTCCGCCTTCACGCTTTCGCATTTCATTTAGAATTGCTTGAGCAGCCTGCAGAATTTCCTTGTTTGTCATGATCGCCTCCCAGCGTTTGTAGGTCTACTGAGTTTTTAGAACTTTCTGAAACCTCGCGTATTCAACGAAACCTCGCGTATTCAACGACCCTGCTAGAACTGAAGGAACTACATGGTATTTTTTGAGGCTGAGACAGCCGGGAACCCCGAAGGGTCCCCGACTGCTCTTGTGCCTCTCACTCGGGGCGCCGAAGCTCCTTGAGGTTGCCGAGGGTGTTGACCTTCGGCTTCTTGATGATGTCCCACTTGGGCTCGGTGGCGAACCCGATGTACAGCGAAGCCTGCACGCGGTTCTCGCCGGTCTTCTTGTCCTCCCAGCGATCCTTGGTGAATCCGATGTCACCGTTGCTGAGGTGCACCGGGTTGAACTCCGCGGTAGCGGTCAGCACCAAGTCCGTGTCCTTCAGCTCCGCCAGCCAGCTTTGTGCGGTCTTGTAGGTCTCCTTGTCGTTGACCCTGATGGCAATCTTGTCCACCTGCTGTTCCTCACGGTGCCCGACCGGGTTCGCAAGCAGGGTCCCGAACTCCCCGAAGGGCCCCACGACCCAACTCGCATGGTTGATTTGGTATGTCTTCATAGCACCCTCCTAGGGCTCAAAGGACGACCTTGTGTCTGTCCCTAACTCGAGTTTAGAATACGGACTAGTCATGCCCGCAAACTAAAGACTAGGGTTCTAGTCCAAAAACTATATAACTTTAATTATAAATCTATCACTTTGTTAAAGTCCTTATCCCGGGGAGTAAACACCCCCCGGGACCAGACGTTGGCATCAGAACAATGTAGGCTGAGAAGCCTTCAAGGCCTCTCGTTCCTTCTTGATTTTCACATTCTTCTTGATGGCAGCTTTTACTTCATCACATTTCTTGCAGGTGAAATAGTCTCCCTTGCCGGGTATGAACCCGTGGTACCTTAGTTCACCTTTGTAGTGAAACTCACCACACTTATTGCAATTGCGATTGTCATAGTTGTAAGCCATGACTCTCCTTTCTATCCTTTACTTTTGTTTCAAGGACTATGGTATTAATTAATATTTCTGGGACTATCTCTTTCAAAAGACGAAAAGTTTCCCCGAGGACCTTTCGATCCCCGGGGACGACCATTTGTCCTCCTTTACTGAATGATGTGGGTGCGAATACCAGCTTTGCGAGCCAGTCCGTATGCGTGAGCAGTCCCCTTGCTCGTCGGGTTGTAAACCCAGACAATGTCGGCACGCTCAAGCATCCATTCATTTCGCTTGAAATTGTAGATCCGCCCATCCCAGTGTCCACACTTTGTGGGTTGATCCTTGATGCATCCACAGGTGTAAACAACCCCACCTGTTTCATTGGCATACCTTGCCAGCTCCTGGAAAGAGGAGTACCGGTCGAAACCAGTCATACTGTGATCCTTCCAGTAATACTTGCTGTACCCCCGATTGGGGATAGCTGCCAGCAGCTGAACGCTGTTTGCCATTGCAGCCTTGGCAAGGGCTTCATCGAAACCCTCAGCCATGCCAGAGATGACCAGAAGGTTCTCTCCATGCTTGGCTTTTGCCTTGCCAAGAAGTTCAGTGAGGTGTGCAAGCACCTTGTTGAACTTTTCTTCGTCTTCCACCAGGCTGCGAGACCCAGTTCCGACGATTGTGAAGAATTTCTTCATTTTATCCATGACATAACCTTACCTTTCTTTTTGGACTAGCCCCAGTAGCCTATCCTCAAAAAAGGAAGTTCCCAGGGATTTCTCCCCGGGAACAGACCCTTTTTCTGATCAGCTCTTGACGATGACGACGAAGGAACGAACCTTCGCTGCGCCGACGATCTTCGTCTGAACCTGAACGCCCTTGCTCTTGGCGAACTTGTCGGCTGCTTCCTTCTGATCGAAGGTGAGAACCGTGTACCGATCTTTTTGATCGATCACGCACTCTCCGGCGTTTTCGCCCAGCTTCATGATTTTCTTTGCCATGACTTTCCTTTCTGTTTTGGACTGACCCCAATGGTCTATCCTCAAAGAGAAAACCCCCTTGATAGGGGGCTCCTCCTTGTCCGACGGTTGACCGCTTACCGTCGAAATTGTGGATCAGGCGTTGTCCCTGAAGAACTCCGGATAATCCACTTTGTAGTGGTCGTACATGCGGGTCTTACCGCATACGAGGAAGAACTTCTCCTCGTTCAAGTTCTTGAGAAGGAACTTGACAGACCTGGGGTACCGCTGGCCATCATTGCGCAGGGCGCTGATGTTAGCCATCACGGTGATGTTCCCCTTCTTGCCCGTGTACACGACCACGGACTTGGGCTGGACACCCCTGTTGCCCTCGGTGACGAAGGAATAGGAGGTGAACTCCCGCCCCTTCTTGTCGAGTTTCTGCTGACCTTCTCCGCCGAAGCGGATGGACCAGCAGATCGCCCGCCAGATGTCCATGAGGGTGTGGATGTAGTCCATGCGGACCTCCTCCTTTGGTGTCTCGGCTTAACGTACCGGACAGGGCTGATTCCACGTTTCCCATGATTTTCTCACCTTCTGGTTTCCTTCTGGCTGAGCGAATATGTGGCTCAGTTTTCCCATCAGTTCCCCATTAGGTCCCACTCACATGGTTGTGGGTCGGTAGTTGTGCGATGTCTTGGCCCTACGGCCCTTCCCCTAACGAGGGGCGTGTGACTAAAGCACGGTCACCTTGAGGATGCGGTCTATCCTCAAAAAAGAAAGTTTCCCCGAGGACCTTTCGATCCCCGGGGAAAACCTCTATTGAACAACCTCACTTAGCTCATTAACGAGCTTGCTGTCAATCAACTTTTTCCTGCAATTCGGGCAGGTCATGGACCCTTGCTTTGGATTCAGCCACATGATGTAATCGTGGCCGTATTCATGCCCATCCTCGTGCCTAGTTACAGGCTTCGGGAACGAGATCATGATGTAAGGCTTTCCTACTGAAGAAACGCCCATCTTGGCGTAGAACTTACGCCAGATGCCCCACTCCACCATCAACTTACCGGTGGTTGGGGAAACACACTTCTTTGGAGGACTCTTCCTTTCACGAAGAACCTCCACCGCCTGCTGCATCATCTGCAGCATTAAAAAGTGATTACACATCATCACCCTTGTCCTTTCTGTTGTAGATTGACCCCAATGGTCTATCCTCAAAGAGAAAACCCCCTTGATAGGGGGCTCCTCCTTGTCCGACGGTTGACCGCTTACCGTCGGAATTGGTGTCAGACGTTGTCCCTGAAGAAATCCTGGAGGGACACGGTTTTCGGCTGCGAGAACTCGTAGTCCCCGCTTACCACAACCCGCAACTTCCAGACCGGCAGGAGCACCTCCACCCCGTCCTTTGTGTAGGACTTGGTGATTTGAGTGCCCTCCTCAACCTCGATGGTGGGAGTTCCCGTGACTTCGGAGCCCTTGCGAGCCTTCTTGTTGCGGGGGACCCACGCCTCGAGCGTGATCGGCTTTCCGTTGACGACGATCTGGGGGCCGAAACCCACCAGGTCGTTGTACTTACCCGCCACCACGTAGGTGACGAATTTTATGATCAGGTCCATGCGGACCTCCTCCTTTGGTGTCTCGGCTTAACGTACCGGACAGGGCTGATTCCACGTTTCTCATGATTTTCTCACCTTCTGGTTTCCTTCTGGCTGAGCGAATATGTGGCTCAGTTTTCCCATCAGTTCCCCATTAGGTCCCACTCACATGGTTGTGGGTCGGTAGTTGTGCGATGTCTTGGCCCTACGGCCCTTCCCCTAACGAGGGGCGTGTGACTAAAGCACGGTCACCTTGAGGATGCGGTCTATCCTCAAAGAGAAAACCCCAGAACTCGCACGAATTACACACCCATCGGTGTGCCCTTCGGATCGATACGAGTCCCGGGGTTTCCCCACAAATAAAACACATAATAATTCACTCATACTTATATAAGGCAAGTAACCAATGCCAACTTCATATGAGTTATTATCTTTAGTCGTGTGTTGCGACTTCCCAGATTACTGCTGGTTCAGTGAGCCGACTTGCCGTCAAGGCAGCTCGATGACGTCACCGGGCTGAATCACGGGCCCGTAGGCCTGTGTCAGATGGTAACGTACAGCGAGCAGGTCTCCGTCGCAATGCTTTTCAGCAATGGTCCAGAGACTTTCCCCCTGAAGAACCGTGTGGGTGCGATCCGGGCAAGTGAACGAGGGGCTCGTCACTTTCTTGATCATGCCACATCCGGCCATCAGAAAGAACACCGTGAGAGCAGCCACGAGGATACGCCTTTTGACGTACACTCGCTTGGGCAGCTTCTGCATGATGCCTCCCTTTCTCCCAGCGGATTGGTTAGATCCTGTTGTGCTGGGACCGTAGGTAGACCCGGTCGGTCTATCCTCAAAAAAGAGATTTCCTCAAACAGAACAGGGAGCCGGCCCACTGCCGACCCCCCCGCTTCTGTTCCCAGGGTGGATAACCCCGGCACACCCTACAGATCATCGTTGTCTGCAGGTGCGCAGTTGCGTTCGTCGTCACGAGTTGTCGGAAGACGGATCCGGAGTCTTCAGACTCCAGGCTTCCGCCTTATCCAACAACGTCCGGAGTGTTGACAGGTTATCGAACCGCAGGATATCATCCTGCGTTTCGACACCCGCCCACTCCAGAGTGGGGACGAACTCCTCTCTGAGGACGCACATTTCGTTTTGGGCCAACGAGATGTACGATCCGTTCGAAAGAGGGATTCGTGTGTTGAACACGTTTGTTCACCTCCTTTCTTTGGTTTAGTGGACATGGCTGGATGCCTATAAAGAAAGTTTCCCCGAGGACCAGCATTTCTGCCGATCCCCGGGGAAAAACTTGTTATTTACCCCGATAGAAATCAACACCAACTCCCTTCGAGGTTAGATAACACTCAATGGCAAGCTTGTCCAGATTATCAAGACTGTGGTTGTACTTGCCCAGCAGTTGGACAAGCTTCTTGTTCTGCGGATTGACCTCCGCAAAACCGTAGAAACTCTTGGTGTGAGGGTTCTGGAACCCCATACACAAGGTGTTTCCACGGTACACGCGATCTGCGTATGAACCGATACAGATGTTGTACTCAGTCCCCCACTGAACCAAATCATGGGTGGACTTCGGGACCACGCAAATCATGTCATCGTTGACAGTTCCCTCGAACCGGCTGAGCTCATCCTGCTCGATTACCTTGTCGGCTGTTTTCAGTTTGTTAAACTCAAGGACAACGTAATCGTGTGCCCACTGCATACCCCGATTTGCGCTTCTGCGTATTTCAGCCAAACACGCAGAACGCAAAGCTCGGGGCATTTGCTTGAGCATTGTGATCATGTCCTCAATGGACAAAAGGTCAATAGATTCAAAGTTTTCCTCCCTACCGATAGGCAGTTTGGGAATTCTACTGACAAGCCAATCAATTTTGTCAGCCTGTTCAAATGACCCATTATAGACAAGACGAAAATCCTTTGACAAAGCATTGCTAACTTCGCCAAAGGTGTGCGGATCAAGACTGCGCCACGCACGAGTTATGAAGACCGCTTTTGCCAAAGCGTTAAGGGTTCGAATTTCCCCTACACCACCAAAGGCGTTCTTAGGAATCCTTCTGACACCCTTCGGGTCATAGACCCCGTTGAGGATGTCCTTTGCGCCGGTCTTACCAGTCAAAATCCGTGACCATCCCGGTCCACCAAGTCGCAATTGTTCGGTTTCCTCTACGGGGTTTTCCGAACGAAACCATTGCAACACTTTATACATCTGATCCGGAATCAGATACTTGTAAACGACGTTGCGCGCCGCTCTCCACATCTCCGGATCGCCGATTTCTTGCATCAACTTCTCCGGATCATATCCCCAATAGACACAGGTTCTGCCACCCTGTGTCTTCAAAATCTGGAAGCGGTAGCCATCCTCTGTTGGATTGACTGCGAATTTGACTTCCTTCAGGTACCGACTCTTGGGCATGTAGCGCCCTATGGTCGGATCCATTTGCAAGATGCCGTGGAAGCTTCGCAGCGCCCACTTGACCTTGCCAGCCGGCTGAAGGTCGAGCCGCGTGTGGATCAGGTGTATCCTGTCACCGGTTTCCCACATACAGACACCATAAGGCCCTGGTGTGGGCAGGTACGAGGTGTTGTGCACCAATGTCGACCCATCGGTATCGCCCCGATAGTATGTCTGAAAGGGTGCTGATAGTATGGTGTCTTGGGCATCACGCTCAGGGATCGAGCAGAACTGCTGCTCGAACTGCTTGAGGGCCTTCCAGCCCTTGGAGTAGAAATCGGTCATGACGACCTTTCCGACCTCTTACTTTGGTTTCAGAGGTCTAACCTCAAAAAAGAAAGTTCCCAGGGATTTCTCCCCGGGAACAGACCCCTTTTTTCTGATCAGTACGGTAGTTCGTCTTACTGTTCTCCTTTCAGTCAAAGGCCCCGAGGCGAATTCCCCGGGGCCACCTTTCTTTCTTTACTTACCCTCGTTCGGGCAGTGTCCGTCAATCAAGAACCTCTTGCTGCGGATGCAGCCATAATCCTCAATTCGGTTCACAACCTTCTCGTAGTGAATTCGATCCCCAGGCACACGCACGTACGCCTTGCCACGGAATCCGCCAATGATTCGGCCAATTCCCCAGGAAATGTCGGAGAGTTCATCCTTGAACTCTTCCCAACTCTTCACTTCCATCAGCTCCCAAAGTTCACCTCGTGGTTTCCCGTCCACCAACTCTTTCGAGAAGATGTCCTTGAACCCTTCTTTCGGTGAACGGACGTCCATGCATCCGCACCACTCAACTTTCTTCTTCATGATTTCTCCAATCATGTTATAGTCCGCGGGATTGCGAACAGTGCCCCTATGTGGAATCGAACCACTATGCCTCCCCAGTTAAGGGGTAGGGGCTGCCAGACTTAGTTAAGTGCAACAAGGGGCTTGCCCCAGTAATTATCAACATTGACACCAAGCGTTACCAGGTAACGCTCAATTGCAAGCCTCTCCACATCAGGAAGATGGTTGTTGTGCTTACCCAATAGCTGGAGAAGATGTCCGTCCCACGGGTTGACCTGTGCAAAACCATAAAAGGTCTTAGTCTGGGGATTCTGGAACCCCATGCAGTAAGTACTGCCATTGTAAACTTCATCTGCATATGAGCCAATGCAAATGTTGTACTCAGCGCCCCACTGAACCAAATCGTGAGTGCACTTGGGAACTACACACGCAATGTCATCATTGACAGTTCCCTCAAACTTACTGAGTGCACTGACATTGATGTCCTTGTTCTCTTTCCCAACTTTTGCATGTTCAGTTGCGACAAAGTCGTGTGCCCATTCAATGCCTCTAGCTGCATTTCTGCGGATCTCAGTCAAACATGCAGAACGCAGTGTTCGTGGCATTTGCTTGAGCATCCTGACTGTGTCTTCCATGTATGTATATGGAGTCTGACATTCCTGAATGTTCTTTACAGAAATGAGTTTCGGAAGTTTATTGACAAGCCAATCAATCTTGTCGGCCTTCTCAAATGATCCCTCATACTTATAATTTATCGGTCTGTCTGGCCATACACTACTAACTTCGCCAAAGGTGTGCGGATCAAGACTGCGCAGCGCACGAGTCATGAAAACCGCTTTGGCTAAACGGTCCAAAGTCCTGATTTCCCCGACGCCACCGAAGGCATTCTTAGGAATCCTTCTGATACCCTTGGGGTCATAGATCCCGTTCAGGATGTCCTTTGCGCCGGTCTTACCGGTCAGGATACGGGACCATCCCGGTCCGCCAAGTTGCAATTCTTGCGATTGACGACTCGCAGGGTTGTCACTAGCAAAGTACTCGGGATACTTTGTTTGTTCGTAGGAAAACCACTGCAACACTGCATGAATCCTTTGCGGATCCATATATTGACCAATGAGTTTCGTTGCCGCTGTTCGCAGTGAGATATGGACAAATTCTTGCAGGAGTCCTGAATGAATGGTGTTATACCCCCAGTAAACGCGAGTTTTGCCACCCTGTGTCTTCAGGATCTGAAATCGGTAGCCATCCTCTGTTGGATTGACTGCGAATTTGACTTCCTTCAGGTACCGACTCTTGGGCATGTAGCGCCCATCCTCGCATTCGAGGATACTGTGGAAGCTTCGCAGAGCCCACTTGACCCTGCCCTTTCCGGGCGTTTCCAGCCTCTGGTGGACCAGGTGAAGTTTATCACCCATCTCAAAGTTGGCCCTCACCCTTCCGTTCCTGTATTGGGGGATGGGCATGTAGGAGTGGTTGTAAACCAATTCTGAGCCAACTACCTCAGAATCTCCCTCCCGGATCGACATTTCGACCTCGGAGGCCATGACAGAGCAGAACTTCTGCTCAAACTCCTTGAGGGCCTTCCATCCCTCTGAGTAGTTATCCATTGTTTTCTTCCTTTCTGATAGAAACGATCCACGCAGGATCGAAGTTCTTGATGATTATTGCATTATCATCATCAAAACACTTATTGATGATGAGATTGATGGCCACTCGTCCGTCCTTGTAAATCGGAAGTGGCTTCTCTTGGCCCATGAGCCGGAAGAAGAGATTTTCCACTGGAACTTCAAGGATCACTTGAAGATCTCTGGCATACCGGGGTGAGTGCCAGAAATCATTGAGTGCCTTTCCAGGCGTCCCATCTTCTACGAAGGGGACACAAAACACCCCTGGGTACTCACCGGTGAATACGCACTTACCGGGAGCTACTCCCTTGGTTGGGTCCATCGTGGACGACAACCATGTTACAACTTTCATGCGGATTTCTCCTTTCTTTCCGACCCCTTCGGTTGTTCGGGGGCCTATTGGTAAAAAAGAAAGTTTCCCCCAGGGTCCGTTAAGACCCCGGGGGAAAACTATCCTTGCCCTATGACCCGTCTAAGCAGATGCGCCGGGTAAGACGGTGCCCCACAAAGTTCGTCAGCCCCTCAGAAGAGTCAGAAGAGCTGCGAACTTCTCTGCCTCTCCCTTCGTCTGGAAGGGGCCCGCCTGAAAGCGGTTGAACCCGAAGGTCGTGCCCACGACCTTGTATCGTGTCACCACCTTATGGAGCATACCCTCGTACTCCTCGTACGAGAGGACCTCCACGCCCTTGATGTTCATTACCTTCCTCTCTTTCCGACCCCTTCGGTTGTTCGGGGGCCTATTGGTAAAAAAGAAAGTTTCCCCGAGGACCTTTCGATCCCCGGGGAAAACAATCCCATTGCTCATCTGGTGGACTCATCACCAGGTATAGTCAGCTTTCTTCCGAGCGGAAGAAGCTCTTAACGACGGTCCAATCGACCGTACGGGTTTTCGCCACGAAGGCGATTCCCGCTCCAATCACAACGACTGTGAGCATGGGCCAGTTCACGAGGCCGAAGCCGAAGCCCAGGATCGTGAAGAAGGCCTTGATCGGCAGGGAGATGATCCCCACCGTCAGCTCACTGGTGGGCTCCAGAACGAGGAGCACACAGATGATTGCTGTCACCACGAGGGTGATCTTGTTCTTGTTTACGTTCATGATTCCTCCGTGAACGTTTGTTGTCCGGCTTAACGTACCGAACATAATGATTACGTTTCTCTTTTGTCAAGGTAAGATAACCTGTCAGGCATTTAGCTCCTGCTGCGTCACCCATGATTTATATAGCGCTCAGGTTCTGCGCTAAGGACAATGGTCTATCCTCAAAAAAGAGATTTCCTCAAACAGAACAGGGAGCCGGCCCACTGCCGACCCCCCCGCTTCTGTTCCCAGGGTGCAAAACCCCGCTACACCCTACAGATCATCGTTGTCTGTAGGTGCACAGTAGGCTCTGGTCTCAGGGCAGCTGAATGACCTGTCCAGGCCGGATATTAGTCCCGTAGGACTTCACCAGCTTGTACCGGACCTCCAGCAAATCTCCGTCGCATCGCTTTTCAGCGATCCTCCAGAGAGTGTCTCCCTGCCCAACGACCACGGGTGCTTGCTCGCACTCGTACGAAGGGCCCGTAAGCTCTTCGTACATTCCGTAGGCCGCTGCAGCAAAGAAAACTGCCAGGACCAGAACGAGCGCACGCCTAAAGACGTACACCCGCTTTGGATGCTTCTTCATGTTCACCTCCTTTCGGTGAATTGTTGTTTGACATCAGATCAGCCCAAAGTCGCGAACGACTTGCAGCCGATAATCTGTCCTTCGGCATTCCGAACTGTTTCATCCGGGATGATCAGGTCCGACCGGCCCGACGCTTCGGCAACGATACGTGACACGATGTACCACGTCCCGTTTACCTCGTCCGGGAGGCCTGAAACCTCTCCGAACATAGTCCGGTTGACCCGGATGCTGTCCGCCTCGAAGGCGAATTGGCGCTCCGAGGAGCACCGAGCCGAAGTTGCCTCCGGCTCAACAACCTGGATAATGTTACCCAGGTCATCCACCAGAGTGATCTGGTGGGGGGTGAGATTGACCAACATGGTCACCTTTCCGACCTCTTACTTTGGTTTCAGAAGTCTATTGTCAAAAGAAGAAGTTCCCCCTACGCTGGTTGCGTAGGAGAGAACTCCTCTCTTCTTCAGGCTGGGCTCATCAGCCTTTCTGGGTCAGCTGTTGTTGAAGCCCCTAAGTTGCGCGCTGTGGATCTTCAGCCACAGCTTGGCCTCCTCCTCGAACGCCTTGTCCGAGGAGAAGACCAATGTCTTCTTGGCGTACTGATGCTGGGGGGCACCCGACATCAGTCCGCCATTATCCCGGAGGATCATGTTGTTATCCTCCAAAAATTCGTTCAGGGCGGCCATGGCCGGAAAACCGGCGATGGTGCCCTGTTTGTCCAACCAGAACTTGGCGCATTTCAGCACCAGGTACTGGTCACTTAGAGCAGCCATCAGGCTGTCGTAGGTGTACTCTTCTAGGGCACCGGACTTGAAAGCGGCCTCCATGGCCACCTCCAGGTCCAGCGCCTGGTAGTAATACTCGTCGCAGGTGGGCGCATGCCCACATGCGACCGGTGGGACTTCCCGCCAGGGGCAGCACATGTGCTTGCCCGTGACGAAGTAGTATACGATGTGCTGGGTGGTCTCCCCCCAGCAGTGGCCTAGCCACTTGGCCCAGGGGGCCCGTGCTAGGTTGGTCTGCGTGGTCAGAAAGACCACGAAGACCTTGAACAAGAACTCGTTCATGATTCCTCCGAATCATTTGTTGTCCGGCTTAACGTACCGAACATGATGATTACGTTTCTCTTTTGTCAAGGTAAGATAACCTGTCAGGCATTTAGCTCCTGCTGCGTCACCCATGATTTATTATACGCTCAGGCTCTGCGTAGAGGAGAATGGCCTATCCTCAAAGAAAAAGATTCCCCGAGGACCTTTCGACCCCCGGGGTTTCAGCATTACTTGTCCCATTGATCTGGATCGTCTGCCTCCTCAATGATCCTCTGGATCATTTCAAGCATTACTTCCCCAAGGGACTTGGGGGACTCTTCTTCTGCTAATGGCCACTCAGGGCATTCACCCTCAATGGCCATTTCGCACTCCACCGTCCACCACTCAGGGAGGACAACGAGCCGATACAGGTCATCGGCATGGAGCATCACGACGCCACCCATGAGGGCGATCTCCTCCAGCTCTTGCCTGCTCAAGGGCCAGATGGTCCCGGAAGGGGCATCTTCCCGTGAGAAGATGATTTGACCGTCCTCCAGGTACGACCTGGAGACCGTCCTCTGGTGCTTGGTACCGATACCCAGGGTTACCTGAGTAATCGCTTCACCATCCCAAACAATGGAGATGGCTCCTGTGTATTTGGTGATAAGGTTCATGGCATTGACGTTCATGGCTTCCTTTCCGACCTGTTACTTGCTGTTCGCAGGTCTATTGTCAAAAGAAGAAGTTCCCCCTACGCTGGATGCGTAGGAGAGAACTCCTCTTTTCTTCAGGCTGGGCTCATCAGCCTGGATGTCAGTAGTGCTCGGCCTCGCACTCGTTGCACCAGTATCCCTGGCGCTCCACCTCCACCTTTCGGCAGTTGTAGCACATGGCCACACAAGCCGTGTGCTCTGCCAGGAACGCCTGCAGCAGTTCCTTGGGGGTGTCGGTGTACTCGCCGGTCTGGCAGTCGTATACCTCCAGGGTGATCCTGGACCCGCAGTTGCAGGTCCAGGTCACCGGCGCCTTGTTCCCGTTCGCGTCGAAAAAGGTGTCGGAGCCATAGCTCCAATGCCCGATCCGACGCGCACGGATGCACCTAGGAAGTTTTACTCCCATTGATTCCTCCTGAATCTGAAAGTGTCTCGGCTTAACGTACCGGACGTGATTATTACGTAGTCTTTTAGGCACGCTGGGTGCACTTACATCCTGACAAGGGACGCTGGTCTTATGCCTAACTTCCGGCAGCCAGATGAGGAGAATGGCCTATCCTCAAAGAAAAAGATTCCCGAAGGAACCAATTTCTTTTAGTGATTATTCTGTTCCCAAGCGTCACTACTGCTTGGCCACCCGTGTCGTGGCAGTTTCAGATCAGTCCTTCTTCTTGAACAGATCCACGAAAAACGTGACCTGTGCAAAGAGGATGACGCTGATCCCGATGATGTACATCGGAATCTGCAACATTGCACACCTCCTTTCTTTGGTGCAGTGGACATGGCTGGATGCCTATCCTCAAAAAAGAAGTTCCCCCAGGATCCGAAGATCCCAGGGGAACAACTCTTTGTGCACCTGCCCTACCAGGTGCTTTGTCAGGCAGCGTGGACTGTGTTGTACCAGTACCACATTTGGTTCTGGTAGTCCCACTTGCGCTGGCTCCTGACGGTGATCATGCGACCACCGAACTCCCGGGCGAACCACCCGGTGTTGCCGTGTACATGCCCGAAGATGAGCACGTCCGAGCTGTCCCCACTCGGAGACTTGATCCAGACTTCAGTGCCCGTGTGGGCGACAAAAAGTCCGGTCACCTCCTTGTGATAGGGAAGGGTGTTTCCGTTCATGTCAACGGCATACTTGCCGATGACATCGTTGATGCATGTTATCATGTTGATGATCCTTTCATTAACATGGCTACACATTTCTTTTACGATGGTAACGTGTTCATCGGAGCTGTCCTTTTATGCGGGATACCTGCACCACTGTAGGGAGTGGACGACCGCTCATTGTCGTTCCTAGCAAGCACATACCCCATGGGGGGGTGGCCTCGTTAAAAGTCTGAAGCCACAACATGTACTCATTATCTCCCCCCCATAAATTTTTCCTGATATTATCCCTTATTAAACTTATATAATCTTATATAAATCAGTGTTGTTTCTGATCGTAAAAGTCGCCCGCAAGAAATTTTTTGGATATTATTCGCATATGTGTTGCAAGCAATGCTGTGGATGGCTATATTTCTACATGTCCGGTTATTGACGCCGGCAAACATCACTCACTCAATGCCTAACAAAGCAAAGGATAAAATATGAGTTCATATATGGATTGCCCACACTGTGGTTCGGAGTTTATTATTAGCGAAGAACTAATTGGGCTAAGTGTACGTTGTCCGGACTGTTTCCAATGGATTAATCAGTTTGGCGGTATAGCTAATGTAGAGTTTGCTGTTCTAGATCAGTATAATTCCTATGTATCCAGCAATGAATTGTACGAAGAAATGGGCTGGGAGTCTGGTTACGACTACTGAGTTTTTCTTTACTGTTTCTAAATACAACAAAAGGGGTAGGAGCAACGTTACTGTTACTCCTACCCCTTAAAAATTTTTTACCGGCGAATGACTATATTTTATCCTACTTGTTCTTCTCCTCGTTTTTTATTGAGTCCGTATAGTAGAGCTGCTCCTCCGGCTGCTAGTCCAGCTGATAGGCTGTGTGAGGATATGATTTTTTCTAGTGTTTTCGCTGAGATAGCTTTTTTTCTAGTGACTTTGTTGATGGCTTGGGCAGAGTCTTCTAGCATGTTCCCAGATGATGATAACGCTGAAGAGATTTGTGCGGCAACCATAGCGGAGTCGTCTGCAGCTGCGCTGGCTACGCCAGCAGCTTTATTAGCCATTCTGCGCATGTAGGCTTCATCTAACGATGATTCTATGGCAGAGTATCCTGGATGATAGCTTATATCACCCATAGCGATACCTCCTCGTAATTTTTCTCCGGCTTTTGCTAGTTTGCCGACGATTCTGCTGTCACCAAGCTCTAATCTTTCGTATTGTTTCAAATATGTTGCGGATAAATCTAAAACCTGTCTATCAGAGATATTGTTGATAGGAACTCTTTTTCCACCAACGTTCCTGCTTCTTTGACCTTGAAAAACTTGTAAACGTTGTTCTGAAGTCATTGAAGCCAAACGTTCAAATTCCTCATATGCATATGTGTCTACGTAATAATTCCGTATTAAGTCTCTGTTCATCTCTTCGCCAATATTGAAAAGAGCTTCATCGCTGTAAGTTGACATTTTTTTTGCTACCAAACTTCTTAACTTTGTTTTACTTATGTTAGGATTCTCTTCTTGAATCCTTGCACGCAACAAAGAGCTCGTATTATCTCTTCCTTCTTCTATAAAGAAATCCCTATTAGTTACAGCATCAATATATCCTTGTTTAGACTTTGGACCAGGACTAGGCTTACCTAAAGTACCTTTAGCAGATTTGACTATCTTACTATAGCCAGATGCACCTTTTCTCATTCCAACAGATCGAGAAATGATACTCATCATTTCCTGTTCAGCATCAGGATTATTGGCAAGCTTGATGATAGCTGCACTACGATCAATAGAAGCAGACGTCCTTTTACCAGTTTTTAAAGTAGTGTCCTTTTTTGTACTTTTACTTTTCGGATTTTTTAAAGCATCATCGATTGTTTTAGTCGACGGATTCACCTGTTGAGGATCAATAACATTTTGTTGAACACCAGCAGCAGCAGCACTACTAGAAGGCTGCGTTTGAGTAATTGTACCCTGCAACACAGGAGTATTAGCAGGCTGAGAAGCCACAGTTTGAGAAACAGCAGCAACAGGCGCTTGTGAAGGAGCATTGGCATTTCTTAAAGAAGTCAACTCAACTTTAGCCTGTTTAATGTTTATCTCACCAATACCACCCTGATAAAAAACAAGCTTACCCTTTTTATTTATACCACCAATAACCTGACCAGGAGAAGCGTTAGCCGTAGCAGCAGCATAGTCTTTCCAGTTATCAAAATACTGTAAACCAAGCTTATTCAGCTCATCCAACTTAGGATTCGTAGCCATAACTAGCTCATATCCCGAGGATCAACAACAATGTTCATCACAGCATTATCATCAGCAAGTTCACGAACAACATCGCAAGCATTACGGCTCGTCAACTCACAAATATCAACAACCATAGTCCACTCATCATAAGAGAAGACACAAAAGATCAAATAACCATTAGGTTCACTATGGACAGTAATAACGTATTCAGATTCATCCTTCTCAAAAAAATGTGCAAACGAATAAAACTCTGAAGAATTAACGTTAACTTTATTTTTAAATAAATCTAGTATCCTTCGAACAAAATCCATAACACCACCCTTAGTTACGGAATATAGTACCTAAAATTAATCGATAATATCACGAACAGCATCAAACAACAAAAAAACTCTCATATACGTTGCAATCTGTAAGGTAGCCTCATTTATCATCTGAGTCATCAGCTTCCTCCCAGCAATCACCACAATCTCTGCATTTTATAAAAAAAATTTTTTGACCGTTGTCATTTCCCATGGTAACAATAAATCTAGGTGGATAAGAGCATTCCGGGCAAGTTGTTGGTTCAAACTTCATTGTTAGCCTTTTATTATACTCACTATTTCTGGAGAACTTTTTAATTTTTCAATAGCATTATCTCGCCCTTGAGAAAAGTTTTCTCCATTATAGTAAACCCATGGGCCCTTTTGATTAAGAATTCCTTTATTAATTGCAAGATCGAAGATGCAACCAAACTCATCGATGCCCCGAGCATACATAATATCAAATTCCACTATCTTCATCGGCGGAGCCATTTTATTCTTGATGATTTTAGCTTTGACTCTAATACCAGTCGGATCACCATGCTTGTCCTTCAAATCTTCTTTCTTGCGCACATCAATTCGAACAGAGGCTGCATACTTTAAAGCGAAGCCCCCAGGCGTTGTTTCTGGATTACCAAACATTACACCAATCTTATTTCTTAGTTGATTAACAAAAATAATTAAAGTATTATGCTGAGCAGCTAATCCCGTTAGCTTTCGCATAGCTTTTGCCATCATGCGTGCCTGTAAGCCCATCTGTTGTTGCTCCATTTCCCCTTCAAGCTCAGCCTTAGGAACAAGTGCCGCAACAGAATCAATGACAATCAGGCCAATATCACCTGTACGCAGCAATGTATCGGCAATATCAAAACCTTGCTCGCCATAGTCTGGTTGAGCTAGCAAGAGGTTGTCCAAATCGATTCCAACGGCCTGCATATACACTGGGTCAAGAGCGTGCTCAGCATCGATATAGGCGCATGTAAGGCCTATTTTTTGAGCTTTGGCCACAGCAGTAAGAGCAATGGTAGACTTACCTGAAGACTCTGGACCAAATATTTCTACGACTCTACCACGTGGTAACCCACCAATACCAAGAGCATGGTCAAGGGTTAAGGCTCCAGTGGGAATTGAAGCCCAAGGTTTTACATTAGTGGAACCAAGTTTAATAACTGCCCCTGAACCATACTGCTTCTGCAGTTGTGCGATTGCAAGCTCTAAAGCTTTTGAATCCTCTTTCAAAACTTTTTTACTTGCCAATGCGTTTTCATTTTCCGCCACTACTGTCTCTTCTGTCATTAAATCCTACCGATCTTCATCTTAATGATGTATAGATTATATCACAAAAAAACACAGATGTCTCCGACTCAATGTGCAGGACTAATGATATAATATTACAATAGTTTTTATATTACAAATTAGGAGCGTTATGCAAAAAAAAATTAAAGTTAACGAGCAGTTGCATTTAGCATTGTATCTTCTAAACAACCGCTTTAACACACCGGTAGATCTTATTAGGTACTGGGCTTTTTCCGGGCCGTGCCTAGAGGATCATCCGTGGATAGAGGATTATTCATCAAAAAAAGATTGACTATATTGTCACTATGTGTTGGCTTGACTTGACACAGTATGATAAGCTAGCCATGACCCCCCCTTCCCCCCTTCCCCCCTTTACTATATACATATATAGTTACTATATACCTATATACTTATATGGTAACATATAATAATATACTCTATATAAGAGAACGTGCCCACGAAAGAGATAGCCGATGAACATATATCAGATATTCATACCTGAGCTAGGCACTAATGTTAAGTTTAAAGTTTTGCCAGTAAAAGATTTAGAAGACTTTGTTAAGAAGAATAAAGCCGCAAAAGACTTAAGAAAAAGAATATTACAATTTATTGTTTATAATTTAACAACAGATGTTGCCGCTGCTTTAGCGTCGATGTCTAGGGACGCAGCAGAAAGAGCGCTAGAGGCAGTTTATGCCGGCTGTATTATGTTAAATCCTGGCCTGGATATTGATTACTGGTTAAATATCGCATACTCAACAAATCCAGCTAAATTTTCTGATGGTATTGGAAAAGATTATAATATTGATCAAATTAAGAAATTTTTACGTCAAGCTGAAAATAAAAGTAAAAATAGTTCTGCGCCCTCTAAGATAAAAAAACTTAACAAGCAAAAGTTTTTAGGATTAGAGCAATATCTTAAAAGTAATGTCATAGGTCAAGATGAAGCAATTGATGAGGTTATTTCTGCGCTGTTCAGATCTCAAGCTGAACTAAATGATCCTAATAGACCTTTGGGTGTCTTTTTGTTTGCGGGAAGTTCTGGTGTCGGAAAGACCCATTTAGCTAATGCACTGCACAAATATCTTTTTGACAGCAATTCCTCCATGGTTAGAATAGACTGCGGAGAATATCAACATAAACATGAAAATCAAAAGCTTTTAGGTTCACCACCGGGCTACATAGGTCATGATGATGGGGGTCAATTAACTAACCAAATCAAGAAAAATCCAAATACCGTTGTGCTGATTGATGAAGTCGAAAAAGCACATGCTGACATATGGAACACCTTCTTAAGAATATTTGATGAAGGTATGGTTACAGATTCTAAAGGTGAAAGCGTTAACTTCAGAAATTGTATTATTATATTAACGACCAATCTAGGAAACGATAAAACAGTTGATCATATAATTTCTACTGGTGCTGGCTTCACAAGAAATGTTGTTTTTAAAAGAGAAACAAAAGAAGTACCACCAAGATCTGTTGTACAAAGAAACGCTCACGAGGCTATTAATAAATATTTTAAAGTAGAACTAATTAACCGATTAGACAAAATTGTTATATTTAATCATTTGAATTATGAAAACTGTCAAAAAATAGCAGAAATGGAAATGAGCCTTATAGCTGACAAGCTTTCCAGAAAAGGGCTATCAATTGCTTACACTGACAATGTTATAAATGCCCTGATAGATAAAGGGATAGATACAGTTAAAGGCGCACGAGGCATCTCTCAGGTGAGACGTGATGTTATAGAAACACCACTTGCTAAAACTATTGTTAATAGCAGCATACCAAAGGGTACTATATTTTATATTGACTATCTTAATAATAGTTTTACTTTTGATTTTCAAAAGCCAACAAAAAGAAAAGCAAATATAGAGTAGAGGAAAAACGATAGACATGCCACAAATGCAATTACCAGGATTTGAAACACCCACGAGAGGGCCAATGGTCGGGCCACATTCCGCCGCTGCAAGAAATGCACGAGCAAGAAGGCCAGTTCCAGTAACCATGGGCCCATCAAGACCGCGACAACCCTTTTTGCCAGGTTTTAATCCAGCGAATGCACCGGGGTCAGCAAGAGATGCAAAAAGAACAGTTATGACACCAAAGAGAATGGCTGGAATTGATGCAGCAAGAGCAAGGCAGTCATCAATGAGACAGGCAGCTGCAAAATTAGGTGGCGTTGACACGGGAATGATGCACGGTCCCTCGGTTCCCCCGGTTACTACTAAGGGGATGAAAATGAGTAAAAGAAGTCTTTTGGGCATAGGTCTTGGCCTTGGTGTTGCAGCTGGAGTAGCAATGAACAGAAGAGGAGAAGGCGCTTCCTCTGGAAGACAGTCAATGTATAGATATTAAAAAATAATAGTTAGGAATTATGATGAATGATTGGAAGAAGTTTACAGATGTTAATGGTGATTTTCAGTTAGCAAATTTTTTGTATAAGACAATAAATGATTTGATGAAACAGTCTTTAGATATGGGAACATTATTATCTAATGATCCGCAAAAGCTTAGAGCATTTAAAGAGCAGACAAAAAAATTGTTTAAGTCAAAATGGTTTGAAATAGCTGATTCATTAGAGTTTTTTGATTTAATTGAAAAGTGCACTTGTTTTAATGAGGAAAAAGATTTTTATTGCGAAATATGTAAGGGATCCAGATACAGGATATCGCCTTATCTAACCTCTGATGAAATTAGAGAAGTTGGCATTTTCTATAATGCAATTCAAAATGCAGAAGTAGCCAGTAAACTACAGAAGGGTTTAATGAAAGCTCTAGATGAATTGTCCCAGATGTAACGGCATGGTTCAAGTTATAACTGAATATTTTGATTTCTCAAAAAGATATTTAACAAGAGACATGTATTGTTCTTACTGCAAAAGTGCTACAATAGAAAGATTTCATTCTGATGGCTCCTATGATAGCGAGTGGATTGATTTAAATGAGCAACATAGAAAAGAGTGACAAGGGAAAATTTTTACAAGATTTTGAATCCCTGCGTCCAGATTTGTTTTTTCCTGACAATTGGACAGATGAAGAAAAAGAAAAGGCTGTTGAATTAGTCCGGCCTCAGAAAACTAGAACATCCATGTTTTCTTCTATTCCTATGAATTGTGAGGCGCATAAATGCACTTTTGCAGACACATGTCCACTCCTCAAGGAAAATCTAGCACCACGCGGAAAGCCCTGTCCTATAGAAATGTCTATAGTTGCACAATTTACCAAGGAATACATGGAACAGCTAGATGTTCATCCAGACAATTTGGTTGAAGTTTCTATGGTTAGAGATCTTGTTGATCAAGAGGTTCAATATATTCGCAAAACAAAACTTCTTGCTAAAGAACATTTTGTGCAAGAAAATATTATTGGCGTTGATAGTGATGGCCAGCCAATCCTTAAAAAAGAGCTACACCTTGCAGTAGAACTGGAAGACAGATTACATAAGCGTAGAAAAGATCTAAGAAATCAACTGCTTGCCACAAGAGAAGCTAAAGCTAAGGTTGGACAAGCTCAGCTTGATAGCGCTCAAGCTATATCAGATATACTTTATAAAGTTCAGTCTTTAGAGAATCAAAGAGAAAAAGTTCTTAAACAAAAACTGGGCATTTATGATAAAGATGATTATATTGAAATAGATTCACCAAAGGACATCGACTAATGTCAGAAGAGCTTTTTCAAAGACTATCTAGATTAGTCGACAAAAGTACTCAATCCTTTCCTTTTAAGAAAAACAAAGGTATTGGCGAAGTGATCTTAAATGATCAAACAGCAACAGGCATATACGGGACTGCAGATGAGTTTATGCAGTCACAAAAAGAGTTTGAGAATATGTATTACAGGATGTTGTCTGATCCAGAAAAGCTTAAGCCTGGAATGGTAAACGTTGTAGATGTAGAGCATCTTCGTAAAATGGGTAAAATTGATTTATCTTATTTTAATTATCAGGCAAGACAAGAATTAATATCTAATTATAGAACTAAGGTTGTTAAATTGGGTGATCTAATATCAAATGTTGGCTTCCCCAATATTGCCTTACCAGAAGGTGCTAATGATGTAAGAGTTGGTTTAATGTTTGACATAAACCAAAAAATGGAACATCCTGTTTTTTCAGTTTTAAATAAAATGATATTTAACGTTGACCCTATGTCTGAGTCTATATCTGACATGACATTCAATACGCAAAACATCATGTCTTCCTCGCAGATACAAAGAAACATGTCTCAGATATCTGCTATTGCTAATGGAAGTCTTTTTACTCAAACTTCAAAAATAGCAACGATAGACATTGAATCTACTGGACTAATGTTTGGCTCTCAGGCTAGATCTGTTTCTTTGATACAGAGAACTGGTTTGGATGAGGCAGCTAAAATGGTTAAGGTTGCCGAAGAAGGCATGGATTTTATGTATGACTCACCAAGACTTGCGGGTGTTCTGGCTAGTGATAGTCAAACTTTGAGCCAGTTTATAGCTGAGCAAGAAGGGTTTGACAAATTAGGAAATATTATTGGTAATGAAGATGAGTTTATGGAAAGGATGACAAAATTATTTGGTTATCTTTCTGATGAATCTGAAGTTGATTTTCTTACTGGACACAACATTCAGTATGACATAAATACATTGCTCGATACAGCTAGGTCAATGAGGGGCTACAAGCAGAATGCTTCACTTAATCTGGTAGTTAATAAGTTTTTAGATAGAGTAGATAATAATCCCAATTTCATGATAGATACACTTGAAATTGGTCGTCAATATATGAGAAATCTATTTCAGCAAACTGAAGGTTTATCGCCTGATGATGCTATTGCTAGAGGAGATAGATTTATAAAAAGCTTTTTTGCGGAAGAAACCTTAGCTGATATTTCTCGTGGAGGAAAAGCTACATATGCCGCTATGGAAAACTTCATCATGAATACAAATCTATTGGATTTAATAGCTGCCGAAGATCATGCGCCTGAGGTTTTTGCAAAAATATTTGAAGGTTCTCACGTAGCTGAAACTGACACAATTATGCAGGACTACATGTTGAAGTATATACATCAGGGTAAATTAGATTTTCGTAATCCGAAGACAAAAGAGCCCGGTGCAAAAATATCTAAAGATATCATAGATATGGCGAGATTAACAGCGCTAAAGTCCTCAGCAATTGTACCAGAAGCAAACATATCTGATCCGCGACAGTTGTCTCAAGCAGCTCTTAGATACATACAAACAGATGAGGGACTGGCTAGCACAAGCATTATGATTGATGCGCAGGAAGCAAAAAAGACTTTTGGTGTAGATTTTGGTGCAGATATTGAAAAAGGCTTTATAAAGTATGATCAGGGTTCGTATAAGATTTTCACTGGACAAGGAAGCCCAATAGAATTAGATAAGGTTCAAGCAAAAGAATATTTAAGAAGTGTCATTACAGGAGCTCAAGATACACAGTATGACAAAACAATTAATTTAACCCCACAAGGGGCAGCTCCTTCGATTACGAGAAGAATAAACCCATTTGAAAAACAAATAATGAGCTTGGGTTTAACAAGAAGAGAAAATTCAAATATTCTAATAGCACAAGAACTAATAGATCAAATCGGCATGCCAACAAATATTAGTCCTGTAGATGTGGATTCTTATATTCACAATGTTGGTAATTTTTATGAAAACTTTGCAGATAATCCCAGGGTAATAGGCGGAGATTCACCTGGTACAATCAGGGGTGTTGTTGGGCAAATTCGCTCTTTAATGAATCCCTCAAAAACACCAACGTTCTCTATGGGATTCAATATGAATGCACGCAGTTCTTCTGAGATATTGGCTCAATATGTTTCTCATGGTCAGACAATGTCTGGTTTAGGAATGGCTAACTCTATCTTAGGTCCTACTGAATTGGCTTTTGGCGATATGATGTCAAGGGCAACCGGTGGTGTGGCTAGAGAAAGATTCCAGACTTTAAGCACCCAGCCAAAGGCTGGTGTAAGTGACTCATATTTATCTCAATTCAGAACTTCAATGAGATATGGAGCATCTGAAGAGATAGGTGATGTTGTTTCTCAGTTTGGTGTATCGCACTTTAAATTCCAATCATCTTTGAGAATTATGGAATCTCAAACTCAGTCATCTTTAGGAAAGAAGCTAATTCTTCCTTATGAGTACTTTAAATCAATTGAACTAGCTTCAGATCCAAGCATACCCGATATGGGTAAAGCTTTGGCTGAGGGTAAAGTTAATATGTCTCTTAGTTTTATTGAAACAGCAATAAAAGATGATAAAACTAATCAACATACAGTGCACAATATGTTAAACCTAACCTGGCAAGAGGGCAGAGATGATTCTGGTCTTACTTCAAAAAAAATAGCAGAAAAGTTATATGAAGATTTTGTTGAGACAGATAACTATAAGAATATCATAAAAGAACCAGATTCTCGTTTGCGAGCTGAAATAGAAAACTTAAAAGTTCTTTTTGAGAAAAAAAGTAAAGAGTCTGCAGTAGCAGAATTAGAAGCTTTAGCTAAAAGAGGAGTTGTAGCAGGATTTATAGAAGATACTGGCGTAGATAGCCCAATAGCTAGATTAGTTCAAAATGCTTCATCCATGGGAGTAGATTTAACTAGAGATACTGGAAATAGAATTCTTGGTAATGTAATAGATGATTCTACTGATTTATTGAGAGTATTTTTCTTTGACGAAACTACAGCAAGAGCCACTGCTCCAGCTGGAACCACATTTACCAGAAATATGAATGCCATTGCTAGATCTTCATTGAAGGGTGCTAATGATGTAGCAGAACGACTTGCTGGTGATAACGACCTGCTGAGAACAGCTTTACAAAATATTAAAGCTGGAACTCGAAAGCAAGATATTTCAAAAAGTGTTGAAATATACAATAACATAAAACCACACGCTGGTTTGATTGCTATGGGTGCAGCAGCCATGGCTGGTGGTTACTATCTGTTTAGAAAAAAAGAAGAAAGAGATTTATATAACGAAACACTTGAACGGCAACCATTAGAAAACTATAATCAAAATAGTGTTACGAATACCTACACTGCTTCCATGACTTCGTTGCCTTCCTCCAGGAGGGATCCATTGGTTACTGCTGGTGTTGTCGGAAATCTAGATAGAAATAAAATTGGACATACAAAAATGGGAAACAATAAATATAATCATCTTTATGGAGGGCAGTAATAATGCCAGTTAATTTGGGTTCTTTAGGTAAAAGAGTTACATCTTTATTTAATGATACCATAAAGCCAATGGCTGAAAGTCAAAGGGCATCAGCTTCTGCAAGAACAGCTGGTTTACGCGGCAGAGCAAGGCAAACGTTTGATGACGTTTCTGAATCAGTTGGCAAAAGAATAGATGAAGAGCTTATTCCAAAATTACAAGGAACAGCTCAAGGTTTTGCTCAAGGCCGTACCGGAAGGGCTGCTCGTGGAGCAGCAGCTGGTTTAGGGGGAGCCCTAGGCGAAGTTGCTTCAAGTAGGGCCGGGATAGCTGGTGTGACAATTGGCGCTGGCGCAATCGGCTTTGGTTCTTCTGTCGGTCCAGCTGTAAAAGATGCTGCGTTTGAAGCAGCTTTTAATGATACTGAAGCAGATAGATATTTTACTGGAAGAGACCTAGATGCTAGATTTTTAGCTGGAACACTAATGGGTGGAGTTGGTGGACGCATGTTACAGGCGACTGCCCCAGGGGATTATTTTGCTGCGAATCCACCAATAAATTCAGATACGTTTAGTGCCGCTATGGTTGCAGCAAGAACTGCAACCGGTCCAGTTACTGGAACGATGGGAGTAGCAGCTGGAGCATTTTTAGGTTCTGCATTTGGTAAAACTGGATCTAAAATAGGAAAAATTAGTGGCGGATTAGTTGGTGGTTTTGTTGGGGCAAACGTGGGAGTAGTTTTGCCAGCACTTGGCGTCGGAGCTTATATGAATAATAACAGAGAGTTTTTTCAAAATTCGCCATACTCCACAACAAGAAATACTCAGAGCACATTGAACGCTAGTGGAGATATTGTTCTCGGAATGCATAACTCTAGAAGGGGATACTGATGCCCTTAGGTGATCCAACTGGATATAGTCAGTCAATAGGCCCATTAAACGAGTCAACTTTTGTTGATACCCCTGATGTTCCTTTGGGCTTTAGGATGATGGAACATCTACCTGGTTTGAGTACAACTATTGCATTTGGTTCCATGAGAGGCTCAAATACAATGATGTATGGCGGATTCATGGATGATCTTGGTGATCCTCAAAAAGTTTTAAGTGCAAGACGTCAAAAAAGATTAGCCAAAAGAGCTTCTAAGCACAGGATTATGGTTGGCGGACACATGTCTGACGCCATGGATTCTCATTTTATGGGCTCTTCATCAAGACAAACTAGCGCTAGAGCTGCAGGAAAAACTCCATTTTTAAGATCTTCAAGAGTTAATAATATAACAGCAAATCCTAGAGCTTTCTTTAGAGGTCATTCTCAAACTATTTTTGCTGGAGAAAAAGCTGGAGCATATTCAATGTTTGGTGGATATAAGCTCTTGAACAGTAAGCATGGACAAAGGCTAGCTGGCAAAATTTTAGGTAACAATCCTCTAGTTGAAGGAGAAAAGGCTTTTGGTCCAGGACTGCTTTCCGGCATATCCGCAGGAGTTAAAACAGACGCTTTAGAAAGAAGAGCACTTAAAGGATCTTCTCGGGCCGCAGCAAAACTTGGAAAAATAGATACTGCCACTTCCTCGCTTTTAAGAATAAATTCACCAGCAGGCTTAACTGTTTCTGGTGGACAGTTTGGGCGGATTATACCTAAAAGTATGGGTATGGGAATTGTCGCTCCGGCTGGACAAACAGCAGCTCAAACAGCAGTTGGCTTAGGGGGATATAACGCAGCTACAGGAGCCGGCGCTCTTGGTGTTCGTGGTAATCTTCAAGCTTCTGCTCTAGCGGGTGCAGCAACGGGATATTTAGCCGGATATTCTCGTGGTGCACTAGGTTTTGGTGGTCAACCTGGATTAGTTGGCAGAGCAGCACAAGGTGCAAAGGCAGCAGAAGATGCATTTGCTAAAGCTGTTCAATCTTTTGGTGACGATGGAATAAAGTTAGCAAGTGGTCAGGTTTTAAAAGGAGCAGACGAAGCGGTATCATTTCTTAGATCAACTGGAGGAGAAAAGTTTTTCTCTCAAGTTGGAGCAAGGACAGCATTAAAGCTTGGTGGTAAGGGCGCAGCTGGAATGATGGCAATGAGAGGGGCTGCACTAGCAATGCCCGGTCTTCAGGTCGTCGCTGCAGCATCATTGGCATACGACCTTGCTCGGCTCGGCGGAGAATTAGTTAAGAGTGGAATCAATTTTACAAGAGATGCAAATAAATCTTTACAAGGTTCTATAGCCAAACCAACATTTGGAATGGGCTTTAGGGATACCGAAGCTGCAGCAACTTCTAGAGCTAGAGGTGTTCAGGCAATACAAAATTCTAGACTAAACGCAAGAAGCATGCTAGGTACAGAGGGCGCAATGATGGCTGCGCATTATGGATAATTATGAGTATATTTACAAAAACACAAGAATTTAGAAGTGCCTTACAAAAATTGTCTAGAGAAGATTTACTTGAAATAATTCGCATCCAAGATCCTGAACTTATTAAGCAAGTCAACAGAATTGAATGGGTATTTAAAAATAAATTATCTCACCTATCGTGGAACAACGGAATGCCTGTTATAGAAAGAGAAATAACCAACAGAGAATTAGCTCTTTTAATTGATGAACCATTTGAAATTGATTTAGATTTATTGGCAGATGGAATTAGCGCAGATCATCAACGACAGTTACATGTTTCTAAAGACCCTGTAGTTTGGGCAAAACAATTTTTGGAAGCCAACCTTCGTGTGTATCAAATATTAATATTAAGAGACCCTTCTTTAAGAAAAGTTTTAAGAGCTGGTCGTCGTTTAGGTAAAACATTTAGCCTAGCAGTGCAGCTATTGCATTACAGTTATACTCATAAAGATGGTAGATCTTTAGTTATTGCACCAATGAAAACGCAAGTAGAACTTATCTATCAGGAGATTCTTAGAATTGCCTCTAAGAATGAAGTTGTTATAGATTCTATAACAAGAAAAGTAACTAGTCCTCAATTTATGATTCAATTCTCAAATGGTTCTACAATTAGATTTTTCACTTCAGGAATGAAATCAGGAGGCAAGTCAGATGTTGCTCGTGGTCAAGAAGCGCATTTAATTATTCTTGATGAAATGGACTATATGCATGCAGATGATCTCGATGCCCTATACGCCATGCTTCAAAAAACAGCAGAAGATCAACCTGATAAAGTGATGATTGGAGCATCTACTCCAACTGGAAGGCGGGAAAGATTTTGGGAATGGTGTAGATCACCTAGGTTTACCGAATTTTGGTTTCCGAGTTATTGCAATCCATATTTTTCTAAAGAGCAAGAAGAAGAATTTAGGGAGCAATATTCGCCCAATGGATATAGGCATGAAATTGAGGCTGATTGGGGCGAAGATTCCGAAGGTGTTTATCCTAGAAAGTTTGTTGATAGGGCTTTTATTTCTCCTTCCTGGAATTATACTCCAGAAATAACATCTGCTAGATCATTTCATACAATTGGCGTTGACTGGGATAAATACGGTGCCGGAACAAATATTGTTGTTGTAGAGGTATGTTCTGAGAATTATGAAAATTCTACATTTAGAGGCAAAACAAAAATTTGTTATCGAGAAGAAATTGCTAGATCAGAATATACTTTGACTAAAGCGGTAGATAGAATTATTGAACTTAATCAAATATTTAATCCAAAACACATTTATGTAGACCGTGGATATGGAGAGGTACAAGTAGAGCTTTTGAAGAAACATGGTGTTGAGAACCCTAGATCCGGATTGAAAGAAAAAATAAAAGGTGTTGCATTTGGTGAAAGTATTGACGTAAGAGATCCATATACTAAGTTAATGGTTAAAAAGGAAATGAAACCATTTATGGTCGATAACCTTAGACAGTTTTTGGAAAAAGAAAAATTAATGATTCCAGACTCTGACGAAGAGCTATATATGCAGCTAATATCTTATGTTGTTGTTCGCACAACTCAAACTGGTCGACCAGTTTTTGAGGCTGCAGGATCTGCGATGGATCACGCACACGATGCTTTAATGCTAGCCTTGTTGGCTATTACGCAAAATTATGGAGAGTTTTCTCAGGGGCAGTATGCAACAAATACTGAAACTTTCTCTAATCATTTTTTTGTTCCAGACAATAAAAAAGTAGATAAAGAAGATGATGAAAAAAATAAAGTTATAATTAGTGGTCGAGTTGATGCACTGAATCCTTCAACAGGTTTTCGTAGATCTACTTCTTCTAAAAGAGTAAGAAGGATGTTTTAATGAGTGATATTGGTGTAAATTATCAGGAATCTTATTCACAAGTTCCAAATAATATTTATGGGGATTATAAATTCCAAGATGCTCCATTTACAAATCCCACAGGAGCAGAAGCCTATAAAGCTGTAGGAGAAAAAGCCTATAATAGAACAGCAGAATCTGGAATTAAACAGGCATATTCTATACCTATAGATTTTGTTAGAAAAGAATCAGAATCAGCTCAGATGCTCATAACTGACACGATTAATGATATTGAAAACTTGATGAAAAAAGTTTATATTAATCCTAATATCAATAATGATCTTTTGGTGGCACATCAAAATCTTTGGAACGAACTGCATAGAAACCTTTATACAACACAGCCTCAAGCTGTAGCAGTTTATAATCAGCGTGTAGCAGATTCTTTAAAGATAAATTCATCGCAAAATTTACCACAATCAAATGAAATAGATGTGTCAGAAAAAGATCTAGAAGAATCTGATGACATTGCTACAATACTTCCTTATCCACCTCCAAACAGCGATGTGTACAAAGATCGTAAAGACGAAATGGTAAAGTTGAGAATACCAATTCCTGGTCATATCAATTTTCAACAAATAATGTTTGCGGAAAAGTTAAACTCTACCTCTTCAAGAAAATTTTTAGAAGAGTTTTATTATTCTATAGCTCACTCTACCTTTTCATATTTTCTACAATTCAGAAAATTATTAAAGTCTCTTCAGAGAGAAGTATATGCAATACAATTATCTTTAAACCAAGATTTTAGGGAGGTTTATGAAAACGAACTGCAGCAAAAAGTCGCATCGCACTACGACTCATGGTGTAAAACGGCCAAACATTATTCGAGCAGGATTGCAAAAACAATCGTATCCAAACCAGGAGCGATTCCCTCAACCGAATTGGATAAAATCTCAAAAGAACATGCCGCAAAATTTCAAGCTTTTTTTGCGATTAAATTAAACGCTGTAGATTCAGAAATAGAAGACATATTACAATCATTAAAGAGAGATTTAGAAGAGAACTCTGTAATTTTTTATACAAGATATTTAGCTCCTGGATTAAAATTTTCTTCTGAAATAGGAAGTCCCTTTGATTTGGATTATGAAACAACTTCTTTTAAGAAAAGATTTCCATTTTTAACTGAAGAAATGTTACTGGCTTCAATTCTTTTAAAGGGTAATTTTACTTCAATCATGGCTGATGTTGTAGATAGACATCATATAGTTATGGGAAAAACAGATTCCCTTATGCAGTTAATTCATGAAAAAAGAAAATATGCCAACTATATATCTCAGCTTTCCGTTAAGGGGTTGCCAAAGCCAAATGTTCTGCTGAATGTAGATAATGACGTATATGCTCAAATATTTGATGGAGCAATTATTTCCTTAACAAGAAAAGATGTAGTTCAATCAGATCACCAACTTTTATCTGGATTAGATCAAAATGATCATCCTCAATATTTATTAAAAGATGGTGGGAAAATTATTGGTGATATAGAAGTTGCAGAAGGTATTACTATAGATGGAGTAGACCTAAGTGATCATGCGCATACTGGCGCAGATGGCTCTAAGAAGATATCTTCTTTGGATATTGATTATAGTTTGGCTAGAAGTGTAGATTATAGCCTAGATGCTGCGAAGAAGCCAGTATCAATAAGTGTCAGCCAATTTATTGTAGATATTGTTAATGGTTTACCTAGGTGTGATGCAGTTCTGAATATAGAAGTAGTTGATGATATAATAGATAATTATGAATATGAAATTATTTATACGGAAGTAACTTAATATGGCGTGGTTTAAATATTTTAAGTTAGATCAAAGCATTAGTTCTGCAACTCCTAATTATAGCTATTCATATCCCTACTGTAAAAGGGCTATTTCTAAATTTACACCCAGGGATACGTTGTCTGCTGATTTTTGGCTTTTTGCAAATATAAAAGATTTAAATATAAATACATACAAAAGTTCAACGCTGGAAACTTTGGAAGACGCCAATTCTTATGTTGTTGTGTATGAAAAAGGTATAACTTTTAATCCTGTTAAAACAGTTATTAATGGAGACTATATATATTTCGAAACAGCAGAAGAACATACAGCCGTAAATGAAATTCAAGGTAGCTACTTTGTTTATTATGCAACGCCAAATCTTAGAAAGCTTAATGAAGTTGATAATGCTGGAACTAATGATTATCAAGTTAATTTATCACCTCCTAATCCATATTGCGGACTTTACTCTGAAGTTTCAACAGATCAATATGAAGTTAATTTAAATTCAGATTCAAGTTATAATTTTTCTTTCATTAATTCAATGACAGATTGGGACAATGGCTTGTCAAATAAACCCGGATCTAAATTATATATTAATTTTTCTGGGCCAAAGTTTACGTTGTATGGTTCAAAGGGAATTAACTATGGAAAATTTAGAATTAAATTTACAGCATTACAAAATGCCGAAACACCAGCAGTGCTTGCATTAGATTGGCAAACAATAGATTGTTTTTCTTCAAGTTTTTCAGATAATATAGAATTATTTTCAAAATTAGATTTTGAAGAAAAAGATCACGTAGCTGAACTAGAAGTATTATATGAAAAAAATATTGGTTCTAGAGGAAATAATATTAAAATATCTAAATATTCTTTTAGCTATAATCTTTATCTTAAAGTCGGAACCGAATTAATAAATCAAATAGATAATAGTTTTACAAAGATAGGTGGGCTTAGATAATGGCTATTATACCTGTAAATATAGAAAATCTAAAACCAAATAAAGAATATATTGTTACAGTTAGAAGCAAGAACAATGATGTCAATGTTGTTTCGGCATATACTGATTCTGTAAGATTTTCTACACCAACAGATTCTACTATTCCAAATGCTCCAACCAACCTAGTTTTAGCGGCGTCATTCTTAAATGTTTTATTTAAATATACTGATAGTGTTGACGAAGATACAGCTAAATACGAATACGAACTTTATAAGCAGGAGCAAATAGAAAGTGTTGGAGGCGGGTATCAAGTTATTTCTGCTGCAACTCCGCTAACTCCCCATAGAACTGGCTTTGTGCAAACAAATGTTTTTCTAGTATCAGTCGATGATAACAGCGCAACTACCAGCACTTCTTCTGTAACCAATCCAGTTAAATACTACGGAAGGGTTCGCGCAATAGATAGCGCAGGAAATATTAGTGATTGGACTTCTATTGTAGCTTCTGGTGATACTCCTCTTATTGATGAGGAATTCATTGGCTCACTCACCGCAGCAAAAATAACTGCAGGAACAATCGGTGCACATGAAATCATTCTAACTCAGCCAGGAACTACATACTCTTATACTCCACCAGCAAATATGGCTGTATTAAGAACATCTAATTATCAGTCTGGTTCAACTGGTTGGTTAATTAGAGGTGATGGTTTAGCTGAATTTAATAATGTTACAGTCAGGGGAGCGGTTGTCGGTGCAACTATTGATATAGGTGGATCAGATTCAACATCCTTTCATGTAGATGCAAATGGTAACATGTGGCTAGGTAATGCAAGCTACGCTTCCGCACCTTTTAAAGTTTCTAGCTCAGGTGCGCTAACTGCTACTGGAGTTACTGTCAGTGGTGAAATTAATGCTAGCTCAGGAACATTTACCGGAACAATTACAGCAAGTGGCACAATATCTGGTGGTACAATATCTGGTGCAACAGTAACAGGCGGAACAGTTCAAACTGCATCTAGTGGCAAAAGAATTGTTCTCAGTGAGACTTCATTCAACTTATATTCTTCTGGTTCCGGTGATACATCAACTATTACTTTTAATCCAGCCAGCTCAACAGATTATGGATTAATAACTAGTACTGGTGCTATCAAAGTGAGCGCTCAAGGTTCAACAATGAGTATTGGTTACTATCCTGGAGATATTGGAACAACTGGAGTAAGATTAGAAGCTGGAGCATATTTACAAGTCTTAGATGGAACCATAGATGTAAGAAAAAATGTAACCACAGATTGGAGAACCGCTAATATTATAGCCAGAGCTGATACAACTGGAAACTGTTCAATAGCCTTTAGAGGGACCACTGATAACGATACGGGTCAAATACGTTCTGGCGGCGGTGCTAATTTTTTCTATTTTAGAAATTATAACGACACAACAAATGTTAGAATTATTGCATCAGACCTTCATCTAGATACAGCTGCAAATGCAGCAGATGTCAACAGTGCCAATGTAATCATGAATACATCCAATGCTAATGTTTCATTAGGTTTTAAAGCACAGAATGGAACATATTCTGCTCAAATTAGATTAGGTGGCAGCGACGCCCTATATTTTACAGAAGGTTTGAATAATGCTGTGGGGGTTAATGTTTATGCAAAGGCATTTATTACGTTTTCCGATTATAGAATAAAGGAAAATTTTGAATCTATTATTGACTCATGTAGTTTAGTGAAAAAATTGAACCCCTTAAGGTTTACCTATCTACATAAACCAGAAGAGCAAGCAATTGGTTTTATAGCCCACGAAGTTCAGGAAATAATGCCCTACGCAGTGGTAGGTGTGAAAGATAAAATATCAGAAGATGGTCAACCAGTTCATCAAGCGTTGAACTATAGTATGATAACAACACTATTATCTTCAGCTGTTAAGGAAATAATAGAAAGATTAGAAATTCTAGAAAATAAGTGATATAATAGACTCCTATTTAAGGAGTAATCATGAATAATGATCTTGATATTAATATATTGATTCAAGTATTTAATGAGCGTATGTCTCAAATGATGACTGAAATAGTTATTAAAGAGGCAACAATTAAGCAGTTGACAGCACAGATTCAGCAGTTAACTGAAAACGTAAAGCCAGTAAAACAAACAAAAGTAGATAAACCAGAAGAGTTTAAGTGAGGATAAAAATGTCACAGATAACAGAGGCAACAGAGGTACCAGAAGCAACTGAAGCGAAAAAAGAGTTTACAATTGAAATTAAGATTTCAGATGCAAACCTACAATATAAGAGTGATTTTAATGAAGCAGAAACTATTTTCTGGATGGAATCTGTCAAAGCCCTCATTTTAAATAACGCATTTGCTAGATCACAGCAATCTGGCCAGTAACTTATAAAAAAAAATCCAGAGAGCTACTATTACAGTAGCTTTTATATTGGAGAACACATATGGCAGTTGCTGATTTCTTGCCTTTTAGGCAAGTCGATAAAAAAAATAACTTTGTAGCAAAAGCTCTAAAGCCAGAAGAGATAAGTTCCATCAACAAAGCTATGAAAGTGGCTGCTCTCGCACTTGGTTTCCAGGGTAACACCTATTATTATAATAATAGAGCTACCTTTGAGCCTTCTCCCTATGATTTTGATAGGATTATGCAAGCAGCTGATACGGATTCTTATGTGAAGCAGGCAATAAATAAATATAAGGAATTATTCTGGAAGGAAAACTGGTCAATAGTAGGCGAAAATCCAGAAGCTGTATCGTATTTATATCAAAGAATAGATTATATGGAAATGGCTATGAAAAGACCATTTCTAGATTTTCTTATTGAAATTACAGAACATATTGTTAAATATGCAAATGTGTTTATTGTTAAAGCTAGGGGTGATATATCTGAATATTTCCCAATATCAATATCAGGCGTCAATGCAGCTCAACCAGTAGTTGGTTATTACTTAATTCCAACAGAACAGGTAAGAATTTTAAGAGATAAGTTTAATAGACCAAGATCATATCAGCAGGCTACGGATCCATTAACCTATATGCCGTCAGAACGAGACCCTGTGTGGTCAGCTGATCGTGTCATACATATGTATTTGGATAAAAAATCTGGAAGAGCTTTTGGCACGCCGTTCTTAAGTTCGGTTTTAGACGATGTTGTAGCTTTGCGTCAAATAGAGGAGGATATCCAAAATTTAGTTCATAGAGAACTATTTCCATTATACAAATATATTATAGGTACAGCAGATCAACCAGCAGAGCCGCAAGAAATCTCTAACGCTGCGTCCGAGATAGAGTCCCTAAGATCGGAGGGGGGTTTAATACTTCCTTATAGACATAATATTGAGGTAATTGGAGCAAACAATACCGCACTAGATGCCTCAAAGTACCTGGAGCATTTCAAGGAAAGAGTTGCTGTTGGTTTGGGTGTTGCCCCTCATCACCTGGGTATGACGATGAATGGCGGAAACAGAGCAGTGTCAGATCGTCTCGACACCGCTCTGTACGATAAGATTAAACAGTATCAAAAAATAGTTGCAGAAATGATTAGGGTGCATATATTCAATGAACTTTTACTTGAAGGCGGATTTGATCCCGTAACCACTCCGCTAGAAGAAGGTTTATCTGATAGGTGTTATTTTAAGTTTAACGAGATTGATGTTGATACCCAGGTTAAAAAGGAAACACATGTTATACAAAAATATGTCAATAATATGATTTCCATAAAAGAAGCAAGATTAGAACTGGGATTAAATCCTGATTATGAACAAGAGGAAATGTTTGCCGCTATACAGGGTAAAGTGCAGATGGATTTAGCAAAAAATCAAGCTGAGCTGACAATGACTAAGGCGGAACCAAAAGATGTGCTAAGAGATGGCGATAAACAGCCTTCTGCACAAAAGGGTCAAAGAAATCTACCAAATAACAGAAGAGGAGTTGGCAATGCAACTCGTCCCGCAAATCAGCAAGGTAGAAATATTTCACCAAACATAAGAAGATCCGATAATACATGGCTGACATTAGTTGAAAATGCCCTTGAATCAGAGTATACTATAGTTTATACAAAAGAGGAAAAGGAATATAATCATGTCGATCAACCCAACACTCAAGAATGAACAGTTAGTAGCTTATTTGGCAACAGATGATTCGATTGAAGCCTTAGAGAAAGCCGTAGAAAATGGTCAAACAAGACTTGCTCTTCAAGTCGTTTTGGATCTTGTTTCTGAATTAACACAAAGAGTTATGGATTTAGAAGATATTGTTTATTCAGTTGATAATAGTATTTATAATGAAGCTGATGCACCTGAAAATACGCAAGATAAAGAGCCCATCGTACTAGACCAGCCTATGCAGTCTTATGTCAAAGAAGAGGTAAAAAAGGACGATATGCCTGTAATCGAAGAAGCAAAGGATGCCGAGATGAAGGCTGAGGAGACTAAAAATCCCCAATGAAGCTTTTAATAGGTTGCCCAATGTATAAGAGATCCTGGATATTGCCTGACTGGATCCGATGTATTGCTAGCCAGTCTGTTTCACTTAAGGATATTGGTTTTGTATTTGAAGTTTCACCAGATGATACAGAAACAATAAATTGTCTTGAAGCTTGGAAGAAATACGATAATAGAATACCTTATTTTTATATAAACATAAGAGAAGACATACCTCATTTCCAGCATGAAAACAATGGAAGACAATGGACTATTTCTAAATATGAAAATATGGTGTCACTAAGAAATTCTTTATTAAAAACAGTAAGAGATATCAATCCTGATTATTATTTTAGTTTAGATTCAGATATACTTCTAGTCAATCCAAACACAATAGAATTATTAATAGCTCATATTAAATCTGGCGCAGATGCCGTTAATCCACTAATGTTCATGACTCCGTTTGGAACAATGTACCCCAGTGTTATGACATGGAGATCAGATGTCCCCGGAAAAGCTTTTAGACAAGAGCAGTATTCTCTTGGAACTTATTTTAAGTCTGATGTAATTATGGCAGCAAAAATGATGAGCAAAAAAGTATACTCTAGTATAAACTATAGAATCCATGAGCAGGGCGAAGATGTTAGTTGGTCATGGTCTTGTAAAGAGGCAGGGTATAATTTGTACTGTGCCTCTTATATATATGCTCCACATATAATGTCTGAAGTGATGTACCGTCAATATCTAAAGCATGGAGATGAGAGATCTGAATTAATTTTTGAAAACTATGCTAAAGTGTGATATATTTATATAAAATTGTTCAATGTTATAAAAACAAACTTACTATTAAAATAGATATTAATCAATAGGGGAATTCATGTCTTTTGATTTTGTGGAAAACTTTATATTACAGCTTCCTGATTTTTCGAAATCAGATATAGATTTTTCGGAGTCATTTAACTCCAAGCACGGTTTAATAATCGAGGTTGCCGCAATACACGAGGGTTTGACTGCTAATTATAACCACTATTCAGCTTTAGAGTTAGAAAAAGCTTTGCAGTCATGGGTTGAGCCTTATCCAAAACCCATCATTCTTAACCACGATTTAAACGCAGAGCCAATTGGCAGGGTCATGGCAGCTAAAATGGATAAAGAGTCGGACGGAAGTGCATTTGTAAGATTGCAAATTGCAATCACTGATCCTGTCGCAGCTCAAAAAGTTGTTGATAAAAGATATTTAACTGGCTCAGTTGGGGGAAGAGCTGCAAAAGCTGTTTGCAGCATATCTGGTGACGATCTAGCTACCGAAGATGATTCCGGTCGTCCTCGTATGCCAAAGTTTAAAAGAGGTAAGGTTTACAAAGGCAAACTTGCCTACATTGATATGCAAGATATATCATTTAAAGAGTATTCATTTGTTAATCAACCAGCAGATCAAAAATCTGGAGTTAGATCTACAAAGATTCAAGACGGTAAAGCAGAGCTTTCAGATTCCGATGACTGGATGGCAAAAAGCTCTGCTTTTATTTTAAGTATGGATAATGAAGATATTGTCTCAATTGAGGAAAATAGATCAATTTTTTCAGATATGAAAAAGAAAGAATCTAAACCAATTTATCTACACTTAAAGGGTGCATTTTTAACAGCGCTAGCCCTTCAAGAAAGTGAAAGTTATATAATTAATTCTAATTCATTACTATCCAATGAAGATTCTGAAAAAAATAATTCTGAGGAGACTCATAGCATGAAAGATGTTAATAAAGAAGAGGATATTCTGGCTGTAGCCAAAGGCTTAAGCGAGGATCTCTCTAATATAGCAGCTTCTTCTTCCGAAGACACTTTAGGGGCAACCGATCAAGACGTTGCCGAAGGGTTTTCAGAAGAGAAAGCGGAAGAGGTTTCAGAAGAGTCTGCTTCAACAGATTCGCAAGAAAAGAACTCAGCTGACGATTCAGAAGAGGCGGATGTACAGATTGTAGATTCCGAAAATGCTGAAAAGCCAGAAGAGTCATTGGTCGAAATGACTGATGAGAATCAAGAAGAGGCCGAAGAGATTGATCAGCTCAGCGATAACAAAGAGGGCGTTGAGCAAGACATCAATCCACTTAAGGCTAGAATTGAGCTTCTTGAAGAAGAAAATGCAAAGCTTAAGAGTGCTTTACATAGAACTTTGGTTGAAAGAGTTGTCGATACCAAGATTAGTCTAGGTTTTGAGTCTGTTGATGATCGCGAAAAGTTGATCGAAGAGCACGTTGCTCGCACGGCCTCATCACTAGCTGATACTCTTAGAGATTTGGCTAAGACTCCTGCAAAACTTAATAAAAGACTTTCTAATTTTGTTGGAATGCCAGAAGTTACTTCTGAGGCAGAGGTAAATAAGTTAGAGGATAATGTTTTGACTCTTGGTAAAGAAGAAGAAATTGGCAAGCCTGTTTCTTCCGTAGATTCTTTTGAACAGGTTTTAGTAGATGCTCTAATGGGCAGACGTAAACTTTAATAATTAAGGAGATAGAAAATGAGTTTAGCAAAGTTCCGTAAGGTTCATAGCAAGACAGGCGCTGGCCGGTTTGTTGTTTCTGAGGGCATAGCCCCCAGTGCATACCTGCTTCCCCACCCTGGTTTGCCAACATGGTATCTAGATAGCGAAGATGATCGTTTCGAGATTGTTATTCCTAAGGGTACCATTCTTTCCGTGGTTGCCGATAGCAACGGTGATGCCCGTGTGGTACCAGCGAATGGTACATCATCTAGCAAGAGCTATGGTGATGTAATGCCAAGCTGGAATCCACTAGACGGTGCTACACCAACATCAACAACTGGTTCAAGTGACACAGTCACAGTTCCGGCTCGTTCAATTCCTATCGGTTGCGCACAATATGATCTCTATAGGCCATTTGATAAGGGCACATCACAAGGTGCTGGCTTTATCACCCATGGTTATGTAGAGTACCCCATGGTTGCTGGTATCAATGACGATGTAACAGTTGGGTCACTAATCCGTTCTGATTTTATGGGACGTCCAGTGGCTGCAGCTGCAGCTGATTTTTATAACAGTTCAGCTGTATACGCCTACCTACAGGTCGGTAAGGTTATTGAGGTTGAGAAGTTTGCTACAAACTTCGATGATGGCCTCCTTAGCTACATGCAGCTCCCATCAGATCCAGGTGCACTAAAAACCGTATACGAACTTACTCGTAGCGGAAGCCATAAGGGCAAGCTCGGTATCCGTGCCAACCTAGATGTATATAATGTCACTGGTGCTTTCCGCGTCAATTTGACACTCTAATCAAAACAATAACACAGGAGGAATATTCCTAAGATGAGTAAGACAATCCAAGAGCTCCTCTGTGGTCTCCCAGCTTGGGAGACTGCAATGACTGAGGACGGGTATATCGATGCAGACAATAGAGTAACCATTAAGGAGGCTTTTGCTTCACCAGACGCAGCAGCTCTTTTCCCCAAAGTTCTCTCTCGTACGCTAAGAGAAGCAGCTGAGCCACAATTGCTGGTTACGCCTCTTCTTTCTACAGTTCGCCTCGGCAAGGGGCGCTCTTTGGAGTTCCCAGCAGTCAATGCAATCCAAGCAGCAGAGATCCCAGAAGGACAAGAGTATCCAGAGCAAGCACTCGCTTTTGCAAAGCAGGTAGAAGGTAAGGTTTCAAAGAAAGGCGTTAAGCTCGCCTTTACAGAAGAGGTAATTGCCGATTCACTTTGGGACATTGTCGGTCTACATGTTCGTGCAGCCGGTCGTGCCATGGCTCGCTTGAAAGAGCAAATAGCACTTAGTCGCTTTAAGGACGCAGCTACTATCGTTTTTGACAATGATAGTGGTTCATATGATGATACAACAGGTTTTGACATTAACGGCGTTGCCAATAAGACAATTACCTGGGATAACATTGTAGATATGGCTGCTGTTCTGATGGCTGAAAATCATGTACCAACAGACTTTATTCTTCACCCCCTAATGTGGTCGGTATTCCTTAAGGATTCCATCTTCCACGCCGGCGGTGCAGCTTCTGCTGTTGGCACAAGTTGGGGTTACCGTCCTCAGTCAGCTCAGGGCGCTCTTAATGCAACAGCCCCAATGGGATTAAACGTCCTTGTTTCGCCATTCGTAAGCTTTACCGCTAAGAGTGGTGCAAATGCAGCTAAGTCAGATTTGTTCCTGATTGACCGTAACGAGGTAGGTACACTACTGGTTAAGGACGACATGAGCACCGACCAATTCGATGATCCAAGCCGCGATCTTCGTTCGTTGAAGATGAAGGAGCGCTATGACATCGTAATGCTAGGTGATGGTGAAGGTATTACTGTAGCCAAGAATGTCAGACTAAGCCGTAACTACGAAATCATGGTTACCAACGAGGCAACCTGATAGACCTTAGGGTTGTTATAGTTGCGATTTAACCCTATAGCTAGGGGGTAGTAGAGAAATCTGCTACCCCCTATGCTTTTATTTGTTTTGGTTTGTTACTATTAAATTAGGTTTTATTAATGGAGTGTACTGAGTGAGCTTGTATTTAATAGACAACGCTACCGTAACTGTTAATACAGTTAATATTAAATTTGGTAGAACAATAAAAATAGCTTCTTTAGTAAACGCTAACTTTAAATTATTTACTGATGCTGCTACACCAGTTGAAATTAGTTCTGCTTTTAGAACTATAAATACAATAACTGATTATAATCAGATTAGTAGAACTTTAACTCTTTATTGGAATGTTGTACTATCTTCTGGTTCAGATTATATTATAAAAGTAGCTAATTTAGTAGATTCTTCTGGTTTAACTATTCCAGAAGAACAAATTAATTTTGCGAGTCAGACCAATTCCGCTACACCATCTATTCTCCAGGAGGTTCAGGGTACTGTTCTTAATGAGGTTTTAGTTGAAGATAAATCAGTTAGGGTGGATATAGAGACTGGTTATCAGATTTTAGCAAAAAATCCAGATTTTTACATAATTTCAACAGATCCTTTAACTGGTAGTTTTTATATCTATAATGATGAAAACAACGGAAGAGTTACTATAAGCTTTAGCTCTCGCCCAGCTTCAAACTTTTTGACCTCAAAGTATTTTAAGGCTCAAAAAAAGAAAATACAGAAAACACCATGTAGATGGGAAACTGTAGATACAGAAATATCAATGCATTCATGGAAAGCTGATGTATACATAGATTTTCCATCCGATGACGCTACTCCAGTTTATAATACTGATAATAAAGAATACTTTGAATCAGGTTATAAGTATAGGTTAATTGTTTCTTCAGAAGTTGGCCCATGATGGCCAATGCACTTTATGCCAAAGCCAAAGAAGCTTTACTTGAGGGTTTATTGGATCTAACTGATAATACAATAAAAATTGCTTTAGTAAAAAATAATTATTCTGTTAACTTAAATACCGATCAATTTTTATCAGATATATCTAATGATGCTATTGCTGCAACTTCAAGTATTTTAACTGAAAAATCAACTTCTCTTGGTATTTTTGACGCAGATAATATAACAATAGAAGATTATGGCAATTCTGGTTTTGCATATCTAGTTATTTACAGAGATACAGGTGTTGCCTCAACATCTAGATTAATAGCTTATATTGATACAGCCACTGGTTTGCCCATATCTGCTACAGCAGAAACTATTTCAGTTACAATTAACTGGAACAATGACCAATATAAAATATTTAGCCTATAAGGAGAACAATGCCTACGCTATATCCTGGTACATTGGATAATTTTGTTAATCCAACTTCAACAGATAAACTAAACTCAGCTACAGTGCCACATCATCAGCAGCATGCTGACCTAAATGATGCAGTAGAAGCTATTGAGACAGTTTTGGGTCTTAGTCCAGCTGGATCGCATTTAACAGTTAAAGATAGAATTATAGCAGCAGAATCAGCTATAACTACACAATCAGTTTTAAATGGTTTAACTGATGTTACTATCAGTTCAGTTGCGAACAATGATATATTAAGATATAACGGAGCTGTTTGGGTCAATGCGCCTGAAAAAGAAGTTACGGATGGAGGAAATTTTTAAATGGCTAATACAATTAGAATTAAAAGAAGAACAAGTGGAGCATCTGGCGCTCCGTCTGGTTTAAAAAATGCTGAATTAGCATTTAACGAGGTTGATGAAACACTTTATTATGGCAAAGGTGACTCGGGCGGAGATGCAACGTCCGTCCTTGCAATAGCCGGTCCCGGAGCTTTTGCAACACTAACTGGCACTCAGACAATTTCTGGTAATAAAACATTTTCAGGGACAGTAATAGTTCCGGCTCCCAGTTCCAGCACACACGCTGTAACAAAAGGATATGTCGATACTGCTGTTGGAGCCGTTGCAACGTCGTTTACGGTAGCTGCAGACAGTGGCGCTAACCAAACGATAACTTCTGGCACAGACACTTTGACCATTTCTGGCGGTACAGGTCTTACATCAGTCGCTTCTGCAACAGATACAGTTACAATCAATCTTGATAATACAGCAGTAACAGCAGCCTCATATGGTTCAGCTACGGCAGTAGCAACATTTACTGTTGATGCACAGGGTCGTTTAACAACTGCCGGAGCAACAAATATTGCAATAGCATCTACAGCAGTTACAGACTTTAATGAAGCTGTAGCAGACGTTGTTGGAGCAATGGTGTCTTCAAACACAGAATCTGGAATTAACGTAAGCTACGACGATACTGATAATACATTAGATTTTGATGTTGCCGACTTTACAATAACATTAGGAGGAGACCTTAGCGGTAGTGCTACTGTTACAAACCTCGGCAACGCAACATTAACAGCAACAATAGCTGCAAACTCAGTTGCCTTAGGGGCAGACACAAGTGGTGATTATGTTGCATCTCTTGTTGCTGGAACTGGCGTAACACTCAGCAACAACTCAGGGGAGACGGCAACTCCAACAATTGCTATAGGTCAAGCAGTTGCCACCTCTGATTCGCCAACATTTGCAGGGCTAACCATAAATGGTTCTTCTGTAGTTTTTGAGGGGTCAAGTTCAGACGATCACGAAACAACCATAACGGTTACTGATCCAACTGCAGATAGGACTATAACTATACCAAATGCAACTGGAACAGTAGCTCTTCTTGGCACAATAGCTCTTGGTACAGATACTACTGGCAACTATATGTCAGACCTTACTGCTGGAACAGGCGTAACCATTACCCATACTCCAGGCGAAGGATCAAATGCAACAATTGCAATTGGTCAAGCAGTGGCAACAAATAGTAATGTTCAGTTTAATAACGTATCTGCAGGTGGAGACGTAACAATTACTGGAAACCTAACAGTAAATGGAACTACAACAACTGTCAACTCAACAACAATCACAGTTGATGATAAAAACTTGGAGCTCGGTTCTATAGACTCTCCAACTGACGCAAGTGCTGACGGCGGCGGTATTACTCTTAAAGGCGCTACCGACAAGACTTTTAACTGGGTTGATGCTACAGATTCGTGGACTTCATCTGAACACCTGAATTTGTTGACTGGTAAAGAATTTAAAATTAATGGAACATCTGTTTTAAGTTCAACTACACTTGGTTCTGGAGTAACCGCTTCAAGCTTAACATCTGTTGGAACAATTTCAACTGGCACATGGAACGGTACCGCTATTGCGATTGCCAATGGCGGTACTGGGGCAACAGATGCTGGAACTGCTAGAACTAATCTAGGGTTAGCTATAGGAACTGATGTTCAGGGATATGATGCAGAGTTGGCAGCAATTGCCGGACTCACATCTGCATCAGATAAACTTCCATACTTTACTGGTTCGGGTACTGCTGAACTGGCAACCTTCACATCATTTGGTCGTTCACTTATAGACGATGTAGATGCAGCAGCAGCAAGAAGCACCCTAAGTCTAGGAACTATTGCAACACAAAACTCAAATAACGTTTCAATTACTGGTGGGTCAATTGATGGCATAACTATAGATTGTGGAACCTTCTGATAAAGAGATTTAAATGAAATATGATGGAGATATAGCATATAGCCAAGAGCATTATCAATATAATGGCTTATATGTAGTATCTCCGCAGTCATTTGGTTTGACACTAAATTTTGGTAATTTAAATTTACTAAAAGTAATTGTTTTAAAGCCACCTTCTATTACCAGTACATTAGTTTTTCTTCCATCTTCATCATTAATAATTCCAACGGGTGTTATAGAAAATTCTGAAACATCATCTTCCCTAGAATTTGCTGCATTTGATGGATATGGATCAATAGAATTTGATAAAATAAATGCAGAAGCATATGCTATAGCAAGCTCCCAGGGGATTGACGCCGAGAGTTCTGGTTATGTTGCTATATCCGTAGATAAAAATGAATCTTACGCATTTGCTACAGCCGATACTATAGTTTTTGATAAAAATTCTGCTGGAACAATAGATATTACTATAATATCTAACGCATAAATATATAAGGGGTTTTATGTCTACAGATAAAATTGTTATAAATGATACAGTAAGAATAACTGTTAAATTTAAAGATATAGACAGTTCCGGCAATGAAGTTGATTTAGTACCAGTGGCACCTGTAACGGTTATTATTAAAAATTCAGAAAGTAATACAGTTGAATCGGGAAACGCTACTGCAAGTTCTTCTTCTGTATATACATATGATTTTACTCCAACTTCAGCTGATACATACTCTGTTAAATTTACTGGTCTTTTAAACAGCGGCAACTCTGTTGTTGTTAACCAAAAATTATATGTTAGCTCGACTGTTACGGAATATCAGCCAAAAATCACACTTAAGTCTGAAGAAATAATTATTTTTGCTCCTGATCTTGCTCCTTTATATCTTAACCCAGAAGAACTTTTACCATATTTTCCAGACGCTTCATTGCTAGAAATAGGCGAGATAGTGCATAATTATTCCAATGAAGTTAAGGCTCTATACAATCTTTTAGATGATGAAAATGGATCCGGCTTATCATTCACTGTATTAGAGTATATTAAGGCATCAACTGCGTGTGAACTTAGTAGAACGTATGGTTTTGGTGGAGACGACGAAATGTCAGTTAAATTAGGTGATTTTTCATTAACAAATAAATCCATTCCTAGATCTAAGGTAACAAGGGATAATGCAACTACATGGTGCCAAATAGCGGCATCTTTGAGAAAAGAAATATTAGCCGGAAAAGTTGGCCCTAAGGGATTCCAAATGAAGGGTCTTCCTGGTAGCGGATTTGCGGTAACATCCGGAAAAATTCCAGAAGTGGAAACTGGAAAGATAGTTTATCTCTCAGACAGAGAACTGTATGGACCAGGAAGAAGTGTTCCGCCTCAAGATGACCCTATGCCAAGAAGGGGCCTCAAGAAGTATGATTGATGTAAAAAGGAGTTTTAAAAAAGTTCTTCGAGAATGGGGTCATGATATCTATATTCAAAGAATATTATTAAATGGAAATCATTCTAATAAATTTGAAAGAGTCACGACTAGGCAGGTAGGTCAATCAGGTGTAACCAATTCTCTTTCAGCCTCAGAAGCCCAAGATGGGCTATTCACAAAATACGATGCCGTATATTATTTCGAAGATAATATTAGCCCCAAAGAGGGTGACAGAATATACGAAAATTTTTCTTTGAAAGTAAACAAAAAATATACCATGTTTACAATAGATGCTGTTACTGCGGTAAGAGGGCGTATGGGTAAGGTAAGCTATTGGATTGTAGGCGCTACAAGAGAGAAATAAGATGATAGTTTTATCAAAAGGACAGACAGCAGAATTTAAATTTGTTTTTACTGATTATGATGGATCTATTTATGATCCTGGCAATTTGTCTACTCCGGTAGATGTTGTTGTTTATGTTCTCAGGGGAGATACTGGCTCTGGGCCAGTAATCGATGGACCCTTCTCATTATTGCTAGACAATGCAAATCAAAATAATAATTCTATAGTTAGATCTGCAGTTGGTGAGTACACGTTTACCTATAAGGTTCCACAAAACTTATATGAATACGTTTATACTATTATAGCTAGAACAAGTAGCACTGTTCAAAATATAAATGCAACAGCAACTTTTCAAGTAAAAAACTCCACAAATGAAGTTTCATCAGTGACTATTGCCTCACCAAAATCTTCTGTCATAAACTACAAGCCAACTTATCAGCAATTGGACAAAAGAAATACAAGCACTATACTACTTCTCGGTCACGCTGATGGAATGCAATTAAACTACCCAATTAGAATTAATTCCATTCAACATGCAGTAGATTTAATAGGTGCAAATACCAATAGTCCCCTTTTGAGGGGAGTGCTAGATGCCTATTCCTGTGGCGCTAGGGATATTATGATTTGTGCTGTTGCGCCAATGTCAGAATATGTAGAGGGTTACGCTCAAAAAAATTTATCAACCACAGTTTTTGCCATCAATGATGCTACACCAGGCACTCAGAGTACTTTTTATGAAAGATACTATGATAGATTGACTCAAACATATGAGGATATAATCGATTTAGATTTTGTTGATATAGTTGTACCATTGGAGACTAGTATTATGAATACTGGTGGAGTTGATTTTATTACTCAACTGGCAAACTATTGTTCGTCTTTTCATAATTCTACGGGATTTGTTCAGATGGGGATTATTGGTTCAAGATCAGATGGAATAAAGCCATCTGATATAGATATCTTAGAAGCTAATTCATTATTTACCAATAAATTTACCACCTATTTGGACGGACAAATATCATCGGATAAAGGTAGGTATGTGATACCTATTTATGGCGAATTGGTTTTTCAACATCCACAACTTAAAATTAGCTACACGTCAGCTGCAGCTGCAGCTTACGCTGGGATGGTTGCGGCAAATCAACAGGCAAAAGCATTAATCAGAACTAGAATACCTGGCGCATTATCGCTATTTGGTTCAGATCTAACTTATTTGGAATATGAAAGATTGGAAACTCTAGGGATAAATACAGTTTACAGGGGAAGAAAAACTAGAAGAGCTATTCCTTTTGAAACTTATGCAACTAATGAATATACTATGGCAAATCAAGATTCTGTTTTTAGTAAACTATTCCAAATGAGATTAGTTGCAGCAGTTGTTAGCGAAATAAAAGGTATTGCAGCAGCTGGTCATGATTTATTGGCATTTGATAATATTATTGATGAGTCAAAGAAATATTTGCAATTTCTAAAGACTAATAAAGCTATTTTAGACTATTCTTTTAATGCAAAGTTCTCTGATTCAACAAAAGGTAAATTAATTTTTGATATAGAATTAATATCATATTTTGCTCTTAAGAAAATTAACTTTTCTTTAGCAGCTGGTCCAGGAGCTTAAAATGGGATATATTAATAGAGATTTTCCTAGTTTTTCCGAAAACCTTAGATATGCATATCCTCAGTTGCAGGCACCTGGGTACAGAAGACTAGATGAACATGGTATTGAGGAAATTTATTCTGGTAATTTAAGTTATTTAGAATTTATTGGTTTAGTTAAGAAAATATGGGAAGAAAGCTATCCAGCAATACCCATACTTCCATCGAGTGTAAATAGAGAAACTTATGTGACCTATAAAGATAATGGCGGGACAGATGTCACCTCTGGGGATCTATCTTCCGCTCCATCTTCGACCTATGTTGGTCTTGATGAATTCCCCGCAATCATAGGATATCATTTAGAGTTAAGAAAAGCACATACAACTGAACCCAAACCAAGAATGAGGCAAAATGTATTATCTAACACTGTGACCATTTATGGCCAGCGTTTTCAAAACATTATTGGTTTTACCGTTATGTCTAAAGTTGGCACTTTCCAAGGCGCCAATGGCTTAACTACCAGAGATGACCTTGATGCAGCGGTTTTATGTGATCAGGTAATTGAGGCATTTGAGAATTTTATGTTAGAATATACATCTATTTTTAAAGCTGCAGGCGCTTCTGAATTAGTTTACTCTAGGCGTTTATCTGACTCTGAAATTAACAGAGATGCTAAAGACGTTCATAAAAGAACTGTGACCTATATGTTGACAACAGAAAAAACATTTGCGATGTCCAATAGAAGAATCGAAAAAATTGTTGTTGATGCAAGAACTTGGATGGCCTACGAGAAGGAGCTGTTAGTGAATCAGCTAGCAACGCCCAATTATCGAGGTACAAGTGGTAATATAATAGATCTGTTCCAGACGGCAACTCCAAACACGTGAAATGGTATATATAAAAACGCTCTGAAGGTAACTTTGTAGTTGTTTTTATAAGTTATGTGTTACTATAATTGAAGATTCAAAAAAGTTTATTATTTGGAGGATTGAAACTAATATGGCTATACCTGGAGTAAAAACATTAATTAGAGATCGCTTCTACAGTGTATCACGTCAGGATACACCTGTTGGTCCTAGAATAGTTGCAATAGCACGTCGTAGCACAGCAAATAATACTGGTTCAGTAGCAGATCTTGACGTCGTCAGAGTTACCAATGAGGCAGATGCTATCACCGCATTTGGTGACGGCTCAGACGCTCACCGAGCTTATTTGGAGCTTGTTTTAGCTGGAGCTGGAAGAATTTTTATTGTTCCACTTCCTTCTGACACCAAATGGGATACCGACCCCACTAGCCCTGCAGCCACAGGAACTGTAACAAGTTCTTCTTATGGTGGATCAGTTTTCGATGCAGCATTTACTGCTGCCGAAGCTGCTATCCCAGACATGATTATTCCTTGGGGTAGAGGGGCTCATCCAAACGACTGGCAAAACCCAGCTACACCCAGCGATGATGCATCATACGGCTTCGTTGCAGACAATACCTCAACAGTTCTAAGCAACTGGGCTTACCAGGTCGCCGCAAAAGTTAAGGATATCTCAGAAAATATTAATCCTTGCATTGCAATTATGGGCATAAAGCCATACTACAGCACAACAGAGGTTATGACACCCGGTCAGGTTTCTGCGCACTTAGCTTTGACAGACCTACCTAACAGAAACGCTAGCGCGCTTTTCAAGGAAACTGGACCATATGTTGTTGTAGTCGCAGCAGAGATTAAGCCTGTAAATTACCAGTCTGGTACAACAGAGTTTGGTTACTCTAACGGTGCAGCCCATGTAGCTGGCGCTCTAAGTTTACTTCCTTCATTTAGTTCACTAGTAAATAAAGCTCTTTTCAACGTAGAGGCTGTTCGTTATGCCCCCTCAAGAACTCAGCAGAGCACTCTTGGAGGCAAGGGCGTAAATACTGTTATTATAAACTTTAATAAGATTCCAGTATTCGGAGAAGGCTTAACATTTGCTTGGGCAACATCAGACTATACTCGTCTTTCAACAAAGAGAATTATAGACGACGCAACATCTATTGTAAGACAAGCTTGCCAGAGATTTGTTGGCGAACCATCAAACATTCAAACAAGAAATGCGATGGAAACAGCTATCACTTCTGGCTTGAGAGGTATGCAAATCGTAGGAGCCTTGCTTGGTAGCGACTTTACAGTATCATACATACCAAACGAAAACAAGGCGATTGTAGACCTCATTTTAACACCTGCCTTCGAGCTCAAGGAGATCGAAGTCAGAGTAGCCATTAATCTATAACAATTACCGATTAGGAGGGTAAAACAAAATGGCAGCAGAGGAATATACATCAGTTAACAAGTATCTTAATACTTATACCACATTCTCAGGTGCAGACATTGTAGCTACATTTGGTGGAGTAGAAATAGGTGCCCTTTCCGGCATTACTTTCTCGGTCACCAGAGAAAAGGCCCCAATCTACACCATGGGATCACCTAACCCACGCTCTTTTTCGAGAGGCAAAAGAGGTATCGCTGGTTCATTAATTTTTACAGTCTTTGATCGCCCAGCTCTATACAAGATGTTAGATCAGAACTACTCGCAAAACAGACCTATGGACTTCTATACCAGAAGTCACAATACCCTTCCTGGCGATAATGGCCATAGAAGAGGCATCGCTGAAGTAAACGAGCAGAAGACTGGAGTAGTTAGAAAGGTTCCTTTCTACGCTGACCAAATTCCACCCTTTGACATTACTGTAACATTTGCCAATGAGTATGGCCAGGCTGCCGTTAGATCGATCTTCGGTGTAGAGCTTCTCAACGAGGGTTCTGGCGCCTCAATGGATGACATTGTTATCGAAGAAACAATGACATATGTTGCCCGTGAACTTGGTCCCATGTACACAATTAGAAATGACACTCTTGTTGATCCAACTAACTTGGCAGGAATACCACCTGAGGGATTGAACACAACAATCATCAGACCCTGATAATTTCTAGTGTCGCCGAAATAAGTGCATGGGAGGTATCTTCCATGCATTTATTTATTTTTTGGAGATTTTAATGGGACAAATTAAAACATATACTTTTAGAAAAAGTAAACAACAAGAACCCGCTCCGCAAAGTGGCAATGATCTTTATGACTGGGAAAAATATTTATCTACAATGTCATATTCTGGCGCAGACGCTGTTGCCACAATTGTTTTACCAGTAATAGGTCCAGATGGAAATGTCGAGTCTCAAGGAGATTCTATAAATCTTGGAGAACTGCAAACAATTTCCTATTCTATACACAGAGAGAATTCTCCAGTAAGAACGCTAGGTCATGTTAACGTTAGGGGATTTATAAAAGGTGGCAGAACAATTGCTGGAAGCTTAATATTTACAGTTTTTAACGAGTACGCTTTTTATCGTATAAAAGAATTTAAGCAATATTTAGCAAGAAAAACCGGGTACTTTGCTCCATTGGCAGATATGTTGCCCCCATTTGATATTGTTATAACATTCTTCAATGAATATGGTATTGGTTCAAAGATGAAAATATTTGGAGTAACAATAGTCGATGAAGGGCAGACTCTATCTATAGATGACTTAATTACCGAACAAACATACACCTATATGGCTAGGGGCATACAACCTCTGGTCAGAATGCCTGATGATAGTACAGTTTCCAGGGACACATCCTACACTGATGAGATGAAAGCTAGGGATCAAATCAGTACAAATGTTTTTGGTGATTTAATTATTGCTGATCTAGCTGCTCTGCAGGAGCAAGTTGAAGAAACTGAATATTATAATACAAACTACAATAGACCAACAGTTCCGGTTGAGGTTGTGCCTCCTCGAAGATTCCGTCTCTAGAAAGGTAATATCATGCCAGCACCAATTGCACAGGTTTTTCCTGGAATTTTTTCCAGTAACGCTAGAAAAGAATTTAATCCAATCAATGAAAGACTAGACTTAACTTGGAGTGGTGGTAATTCTACAGATCGAAGATTTAGCAACTATTACGATTATTACTTTAGCGGAGAGGATATCAAAATTTTTATTGATGGATTATTTGATCCCAATGATGAATTAGATATAGCAACTTTTGCTTTCAATGTACGTCAAGAAAAACAGCCATTATATGGATTTTGGTCATACAATTACGATGCTATAATGTATGGAACTAGAATTATAACTGGAGAAATAGCCTTATACACTAGATACCCGAGAAGGATGACGGAATTACTAGAGAAGGCAGCATCAACTAGATCTGCACTAGCAAATAACAAAAGTGCTCCAGGCAGAGTTCTATCTAATTTAAGAAGCCAATTAGAAACAGAAGAAGATGAGGCTTTAATTGATAAATATTGGGAAAGAGGTCAGTTAGACAGAATTACAGATGATCCATATTTTAAGAATATCATAGACTCTAATAGAAATATATTTAGCGCACATCCTCCTTTTAACCTTGTTATAGTTTATGGCATGGAGGAAGTCGCTTTGTCGCCCAAAAACCTATTTCAGACAGATACAAATGATCTAGAATTTAATGGTTCTTTAGATAATCTTTCTAGAACAATGCTTTCTGACGTTAATCAAAGAGTGGTTAAATCCACTTCTTTAAGTTCTCCAATGAAAATTGTAATACAAGAAGTAAACCTGATTAATATGTCAACAGTATATGCCCCAGGTGGGCAGCCAGTTGTGGAAACTTATCAATTTATGGCAAGAGATCATTATTTCACAGAGGTAGACACAACTTTTATAAAGAGAGCTTCGGCTGAAAATGTTTCTTCTGGTCCGTTGGCACCTTTGGCAATTGCGGAGAATTTAAATTATGTAACAAATTTGGGTCAAACACTAGGTGGTTTAGCTCCTATAATATGATTATGATATAATGTATAATGATTAGTTCAAGGAGATATGATGGAAAATAAAAGAAAAGTTGTTTTACAGAATCTAGAAATAGAAGATACAAATACTTCTCAGGAAATTAATTTTACCCTTTCAGGATCTGATGATATAAATTCTATGGATGTTGAATTGGAAGATGATGAGCAGTTTTTGGCAGATATCGCTGAAGAGGAACAAAAGCAGTATACCGACATAGAACAGGTCCCAGACGAAGAAGAAATCTGGAAAGACGGTCCTAAAGCCGGTATTGTCAAAGAGTGGAAAAAGCAGTACGGCGACATTTATGTCACCTCAATCACATATGATAAGCATGTTGTGTGGCGTGTTCTTAATAGAGCTGAATACAAGCAAATTGTTAAGAAGATGGAGCAATTGGTTCAGTCTGGTCAGTTATCTACAGCTGAGGCTAATCTTTGGAACGAAGAAACTATAGCTGAACTGTGTATGCTCTACCCTAGATTTGATAAGACCAATGCAGTAGGGTTTATGGCTGGCTTGCCATCACTAATATCCCAGGAGGTATTAGAGGCTTCTGGATTCGTAGCGCTAGAGGTAAGACAGTTATAAAATGTTAACAGCTGATTTTATTTTTTCTTTGAAAAATAAATACGGCAACATTTATAGTGTTAATATAAAAAATGAAACTGTTGTTTTCAGAGAATTAACCTTCAAAGAATACGATAAAATTCTTTATCTAAAAACCCTAGAAGATGTTGACTCTTCTGACATCGAAGATATTATTCTCGAATTTGCCGTAATATACCCGGAGGGTTTCGATACGATGACGATACCCCCGGGTATTGTTGCCAACTTGTCTTCCGAAATATTAGATATATCTGGCTTCTTCAGTGCTTCAATTGCTAAGAGAATTCTTGATGAAAAAAGGTTTGAAGCAACTGAAGTTAAAAATTTAATGAAAGCATTTGTTTTAGCTACTATAACATCATATACTCCAGAAGATTTGGAGAATATGACTTTCTCTGAATTAGCAGAAAAAGTAGCTTTATCTGAAAAGATAATTGAAATAAAACAAAATGCTAATGGTATGGAATCTACTGACTTAAAGATTCAGTTGATAGATCCCGAAGAAGAAGAGCAAAAACAGAAGATTTCTGCAGCTAGACATAATCTTTCCAAGAAAGATGGCGAGGCTGTATATGAAGATCCTATTGCCCAAAAGCTGTGGGGTATAAGATAAGTAGGGAAAGAAATTGATTAGAGATCCGGGACCTATTCATAATCTAGGCTACAGCGTGACGTCTAGAGACGTCCCAACTATGGTTGATGAAGAAAGGGGAGATGCCCCTAATTCGTCTTTTATTACAAAAGCTTTAAATGATCACCCTGTTCTAAGATTTATATCTACTGCAGCAACAACAATGGCTTCGGCTTTTGTTTTGTCAAAGCTAACAAAAGAGGGTGGACTAAGGCTGGCCAAGACTGTTCAGGATAGAGCTGACAGTGGTGCTAGCAGATTTTCTTCTAATATTGTTAATGTATTTCCTAAAATCAGAAAAGAGTTAGACGAGCTTTCTGGTGTTAGCCGAATGATTGATGGGAATACTCCCGATCAACTAGATCCGTATTCCCGACTTGTCTTTGAGACAGCAGAAGGCAAGCTTACTACCGGCGTGATCAAGCACACAGACAGAGGTTATCACTGGACTGCTGGAGAAATTAGAAGAAGTGGAAAAGGGATAGAGTATGAGACAGCTGGAGTATGGGGTTTCCGAGAGGAATCTCAGTCTCGCTTAGTCTCTATGGCCCGTAGAATGCCCTACGAACTGCCGGCGATGTATGTTGGTCAGAAAGCTATAGTTGATCCAATTTTTGGCGGTAGAGACGATTCTAAGGTTAAATGGTATAATCCTGTTGACGTAGTTACAGATTTTGTTAAAGATTCCACAATTAACCTAGTCTCAATGATGATTCCGTTCGAAGTCGGTGGCGCTGCCATCGGGAATGCTAGATCTTCACTGTCTAATTTTAGATATTCAATGTCAGACTTGGCAAGGTCGACTGGCACGACAGATCTGAAAACAACTTCTTCAAGAATGTTTGTTAATTTGGCAGATATTATGTCTGAAGTTGGTCATGATTTAGCAAATATAACTCAAAAAGCTATAAAAGTTTCTGCTCAAACCAGTGGAGCGATAAAAGCTGCTACTACAGAATATAATCAACAAAGAGTTGATATTAATACGATTCTTTCAAGAACAAGAAATCTTAGAGCAAAGCAAATCTATGAAGATTCCAAGGGGTCTAAGCTTAAAAGGGCAAGAAATGTAGCGACCCAATACGCATTTGGTAATGACGTTAATGGAAATTCTGGATATATAGATTTATTTCCTGGACTTAGAGGCGTTGGCAGTGCCGTTAGACAGGGTATAAATCAATTCCGTAAAGTAGGTCAAGGTTACGATGTCGTAACTAGAGCCATTGACTTTGATGCTGCTGTTCAAAAATATGGCGCTGCAAATCCTGACGCCTACAGAAGGCAGCTAAAAGGAATTATAGAAAATCTTCAAGCTAACTCTTCCAATAGAATGGCCACTATGGCTAGCAAAATGGCTAGAACATTTGGTGGACCAATGGGTTCTGAGAGTTTTTATTCGTCAGAGTTCTATAAGGGAATAGAGCAAACCGAGTATAAGAAGGTCTTATATAGATCTTTGATGGAAAAAACTGCAACGTCAGATAGAGATGATTTTGCAAAAACTATAGCAAAGTTTATTGACGATATAGATATCAATAAAACCGCTATGGAGCCATCAAGAAGAATAACTATAGGCGAAACTAAAATACTCCTTGATGGCGATGAGCCATTTGACGAAATAATAAATAGATTTAAAGGAACTTTATCAAAAAATAGAGCAGATGAATTTGTTCAAAAAGTTGGCAATTCTGATGTTCTACAGCAATCAATCATTGATGCAAACAGACTCTTCGCAGGAGCAGAGTTTCAGGCCGCCATAAAAGCTAAAGCCACAAAGGGGTATAAGGCATTCCAGGAACAAGGAATGTTTAAGGTAGCTGGAAAAGTTTTAAAAACTAAGAAAGCAGATTTTGAAGATTTTCTTGATTTGGATAACTTATCTTACGCACAAAAAGATTTTCTAATTAAAAGATCTGCTCAAAGATTAGGAATGAAACTAAAATCAGCTGATGGCACAGACTTAACTAGGGGTGAGTTAGGGGAGTCTTTAGGTAAGGTTGGTCTTGATGTAAAAAACCTTGGTCAGCTAAGAAGTTTTCTTGTTAGAGAAAAGCAAATAAGCTCTGGTGTTTTTGCTAGCGGTTTTAATCTTTTAGGTTTAAGGCAAATAACTGTTGACGAGGCAACTCAACGTGGAGTGTTCGCAAATCTAGATGAGGAAACTCAAAGTTTTATTAATCAATTATCATCCAGTATGGTTAGGGCTGATCCAACAAAAACAGCTTCGAGTGTTTCTGTTCTTCCTGATATCTTTATCACTAAAACAGGTAATATTTTAGATGTTTCTGGAATAAAACAGTCTGTAAGAAATGTTGGAAACTTTTTAGCTAATGATTTAAGAATACCAGTTCTTGGTTTTAATCCAGCAGATTTAGCCGCTAAGCAGTCGTTTAATGAAATGTCTGGACGAGCACCATTCCAATTTATCCAAGGTAAAATTTCTCAGCCGTTTTTGCAGGAAGCAGATAAATCTGCTGACTTCTATTTATTTTTTAGTGGTGGAAAAACCAAAGGCAATGTTATGGCGTTTAATTACAACGTCATGGCTCAACAATACACTTCTAGAACATTAGATGGAACTTTTAGACCTTTAAAGAAAAACAGTTCGCAGCTTTTAACTCGTGCAGCCAGAAACGCTGCTGCCGAAAGAGATGCTGAGTCACTTAACTCTTTAAACTATCAGGAAAATACATTTAGAAGTAAATTCTTTTCTGCTCTATCTAGATTTGGTGTAACGCCAGAAAAAGAATTGAGATTTAGACAAGCTTTTGATATAAACTATGACCAGCCAAACTCAATATTTGGTTTCATGTCTAGATTTTCTAGAAGAAATATCGATCCAGAAAATCCTAGATTTTTTGCAGAAGTAATAGCCGGAAAAGATATCATCACAAAAGCCGGCACCTTAAGAAGGAACATCATTAAAGATGTAGATGGCAATGTTCAAAAGGTAAATGTAATCAATGCCGAAACTGGTCAAGAAATGGTTTCAGAAAAAGCTTTGCTAGAAGCTTTTGAAGGTTTTAGAAGAAGAACATTTAAAGCCGGTTTTTCTCGACGTGCAATGCAAAAAATTGAAGTAGCAGATCCGGCCTTAGCTACATTTAATGGTAGGAGAATAACTGATCTTCAGAATGTGCAAGACAAAATAGACTTCGCTAATGTCTTACTTAGAAATATCGAAAGAGATGCAAATGTTTTAAGAAGACAGGGCATTGATCCCGCAACGTTGTACCAAAGTGAATCTAGAATTAGGAAAGTATTAGAAGAATCAGATCTTTTATCTGGTTCACAAATTCGTTCGGTTAGCCCAACAATTATTACAAGAGAAGATGAGTTAACAAACGAATTATTTAAGTTTTTAATTCAAAGAAATGAATTAATTGCAAATAGTACGAGTCAAACATTTGGTCAAAATTTTATTAAAATAAACCAAGCTTTAGCACAGATGGCTAAAGAAATGCCAGCTGGCGAATTGGCCGAAGCACAAGCCGCAGCATTTGGAGCTCTAACCAATCTAAACTCAGTAAGAGCTAACAGATCCTTTCTAAAAGAAATTCAGGTTCAAAGAAGAGCACTTGCAAATACAATAGAATCATTAGAAGCTGCCCCTGAACTAATTCAGCCATTTGCAACAGGTTCAATTGAAAGAGTTGGAGAAATAGGTAAGCTGGGTTTAGCTAAAAAATTATTATATCCCTCACTAAGCACCGCATCGTTTAAGATATCTCATTTAGCTACAGACCCACTGGGTTCTGCTACTGGGCCTGGAGCAGACGTTTTATTGGTTCCTACTTTTGGTAGCGTATTTTCTAGAAATCCTGTAGGCGCATTAAAGAGTGTTGCAGGGATAAATACTTATAGTAGTCCGGAAAATTATTCTAATCTCTCTGCCGCAGTTTCTCATGGTGTGGAAAGATTAAATAAATATTTTGGCACAGTTGGTTTGCAACTAGACGTAAATCAGTATGGCTCTCCATTGGATCTTTTTGCGCGAGGTATGATAGGCAAAAGAGTATTACCACTATATGCCGGTGGATTAGCGTTTATGACTGCTGATAGAACAATTGGTGGAATGGTAAACGAAAAAGATGCAAGAGGAGAAAGGGTTTATTCTCCATTCTTTGTTGGCGCTGCCGCAAAAGCTGTAGGCGAAGTTCATGCATTAGGTGCGGGAATTATGCCTGGCGGAATGAGCTATGAAGAAAAAAGAGAACAGCTTTTTGAGGGCGAAGTACCCATAAGACAAGGTCGTTTTTGGCCATTAGGTAATACGCCTTTTATGGGCGGAAAGATAATGTATTATAGGCCTAGCATTTATCGTAAGATTGAAACAGGGTCGATGTTTACTTCTGACACGTATGGTTCACCTATTGAAAGAGCGTTATTTTATACAGATGTATCTCCACTGCGTCCATTGGATCCATATCGTTTTGAAAGAAAACATTATGAGGACAGACCTTATCCTGTGAGTGGAGAGTATTTTTCTGGTCCTTTTGGTCCGCTAACTCCTGCTCTAAATGCCACTTTGGGTAGAGTATTAAAGCCTCAAGTAAAAATGCACGAACAAGAAGTTTCCCAAGCCTTATCAAACTATGCTCCAGCAGGGCAGTCTGGAGCATATGATGCAAGCGCTTATTTGCAGCAAGCAGCCATGCCAATGCTGCCAGGGCAAGCTGCGCAGCAGCAATCTGGTCAAGCTTTTATTGGCGGATCAGCGCAGGGGGGAATGCCTATGATGTCAATGGGTGTTTCTTCTGGTGGGCCCGGACCAGGAATGCAGGCATCAATAAATGCTCAGTTGGCAGGCAGGGCAGGAGCTTTAAATACTGCTAAATATTCGACTATGCAAAATATAGGTCAAATAAATAATCAGTATACTCAGATGGCATATGGTCCACCAAAAACTCCTGGGATGATGCCGCCAAGAATTGTTGGTGCAGGTTCGCCAATTTCAGTTAGCGATCCACAGGTGCAGCTTCAAGAATTTGGGTACAGAACCCAAGAGGCCTTAGGTATCTATGGTTTTGCTAGCGCAACATTCAGAGAATCTTTTGGATATGGTCAAGGAGACTTTGAACCACAAAGAGCTGTTCTACAGTCTGCCTCTAAAGCATACGGTATGAGTAGGCAGTTCTGGGATTATAATCTTGGTGGACTTGGCGACGTTCCAATGTTGGGTGGAAGAAATTTTGGTTCGATAGAATTTTCCGAAATAACTAGAAGATTTATACCAAAAGAAAGAACTGGTGTGGATTACCTTAATCCAATACAAAACACCATGGGCAAACAGTATCCATTTTTGCCAGGACCAGAATATTATTTAGATTTTACTAGGGGAGATCCTTTTACAAAAGTTCAAGAAGGCGAATTGCGTTTACCCGGAGTCGCTTATGAAAGATTAAACCAGTTACATTCAGACGAAACTGGAAGATATGGTTTATTGGATCAGTTTAAAATACTTGGTGATGTCGCTCCATATTCTAAGCAGTATAGATATTTAGATAAAAAAATTAACAGCTATTTAGATGATCCATCAGAAAGACTGCAAGCAGACAGCATTAGAGAGAGAGTGGCATCTATACAGCAGAAGGAAAGCTTTTCTGAATACAGTCATGTGGGCAAAACCGCTCAAGAAGCTGGAACTAATCCATTAGTCCACAATCTATCCAGAGCTGCAGAATACATTGCTCACAGAGATACTTTTATCAATAGAAAATTTATTAATAAACAGACAGCAGTAGAAGATTGGGAAAGAAATAATGTTTATGGGGCTACATTCCCCGAATGGCAAAGGCCATTTGAAAGCTTTATAGAACCAATGCTTAACAAAGCTGCAGATAGAAATCCATTAGCTGCTTCTGCAAGCTTAGCTGCTTTCGGACTCTTTGCAGGTAGAACGCAGCCTGGAAAATTAGTCATGTCTGGCCTAGGTGCCGCGACTGGTTTAGTAGCTTCTACTGGGGCAAATCTTCAAGAGGCAATAACTGGAGATAGATTTATACCAATAGAAAGAAAAAAGGAATTAGCCCTTGAAGAGTATGCTGATATTCTAAGTTATGTAAAAAATACAAGGTTAGCTAACATGGCAGAATCTTCCGGAGACGCAGCAGCAGCTTTTCAGTTTAGATCAGCAGCAAAAAGAACAATGTATGGAGCACCAATAGAAGCTATTGGTACAGGTAAATATGGAAGTGATGTAGAATCTTTATCTTTAGCGATTCCAAAAAGGAAGAGAGAGCATTTTAAGGCAATGATTAATGCTCCAGAAGAAGATAGGGAAAGGATACTTTCTACAGCTGGAAGATTAGAAAGAAGAATATACGAAGCAGCATGGGGGATGCCTGTTGAGAAGCGTCCAGAGTTAACAGATTATTTTAGTAGACACGAACTTCCCGGTGAGGGGTGGGAGGGCTGGCATCCCAATACAAATATGGACTCTGTTAAGATTAAAATAGGTCAGCACATGGGTCTTGAAATGTCTCAAATGGGTTACTATCCTCAACAAATAAGAGAAGCTAATTTGGCTAATCCGAGTTATCCTCGGTTTGACTACTCTTCGAACTCCAATGCTGATGTGTCATATAGGTTGCGCTCTTTAATGAATGGCATGGGAGTTAGCGGTTCTGTTACTCCGGTAATGAATCCATTTGGTGGTCAACAAATTGACATAAGTGCAGGGGTTAGATAAAAATGTTGGGGAAAATAGCTAGTTTTCTAGAAAAACGAAGACAAGAGATTCCTGAGTATGAATCCTTTAGCGACTATTTGTCTGCGTACTTGTCTCCTTTATCTCCAGAGAAACAAGTTAGAGCAGCTAGAAGAATAATAGGAAAAATACCTACTGGCCAAAAAAGGTTAATAGAACCGTTTGTCGATCCAGCAGATAACATTTTAAAATATAGGTCATCTTATTTTGATCCAGATGAAGGCAGGAAAGTATTTAACTCTGTTAACGACGCTATAGAATATTTTTCTTCGCTGCATATTACTGAAGTTTACAGATTATCAAAAGATGATGTCCCCGTTGTATATAGGGGATATGGTCAGGTTTTAAGGGATATGGAAAAAGTCGCCATACAGCAAAATCTTTTTGGTATAGAAGCTTTAGAGATGAATATCGCTATTCATAAAGGTGGACTAGATACTCAGCAGGGCACTGAAGCGCTAAAAGCCTTTTTTGATGCACAGAAGCAAAAAGGCTATGGTTTACTCTTACCTACGGATGATGGCGGAATTGCTTTGAACTTGGTTGCGACAATTGCTGGCAAAAAACAAGTTCTAGGTTTAGATCAAACATTGGAAGTGATGCAGGCAGCAAATGTATCTGCTATAGATCCAGATGTTTTAGAGGACGCTTTGAGGTCGGGAAATAAAAAAGTAGCTTCTTTAATTCAAAAGTTGGATAAAAGATTGCGTGGCGTTTTGTCTCCAAGAGAGGTTTCTGTTTCTGGTGGTGCTCTAGAATCAATATTGGATGAAGTTGGTAAGCCTGGGTTATCATTCGCTGATTCAATTCTTAACACTGATCCAGTTTTTGAGGCACTGGGGTTAGCTCTAGATATTGATACATTGAAAAATGTTTCAGGAATGAACAATGCAGAAAAAGCCGCAGACGCAGCGCAAAGAATAAGAGATTCTTGGATGATTGGGGGTCAAGATAGATCTAAGGATTTTTATAAAATAATTTTAGATGAGGTAATTCGTGGACAGACTGGGCCAGGGCCAATAAAAACTGAAGTATATTCTGATATTGGCAATTATCTAAAGATAGCTATGCAAGACGCTATAGACAGTGGAGATGTAGATATTACTGTTGGCAAATATGGTACAGATGTTTTGAAAAGTAAGCTTGGTTTATTGAAAGATAGGTTAGAAAAAGGTGCAGCTGGCGATGAAAAGGCTTTAAGTGAAATAGATAAAAAGTTTAACATTATTGACGTTTTACTTGATGAGATGGAAAAGGGGTCAGATGGTTCTATGTTGATAAATGATTCCTATACTAAAGCTATTCGAAAAGGGTATCAATCTGAGATAGATGAATTAGATAAACAGTATGCACAGGCTACTAGTAGATTAGAAAAACAAGATATTCTTTTGAAAAAAAGAGAAATTCAGAGATCCTCGAGCCAATTAGATAAATCTAAGGGCTTGTCTCAAATAACTGTTCGTGGAAATGTTGTCTTTGATGCGGGAGATCAAGCGCGCCCCGCTAGAATATTCTCTCTAAAAGGCGCAGCAATGAGTGTTGAGTTTACTGGAAGATATACAAAATATTCTATTATTGCACCAAAGGCAACAACGAAAAGAGAAACTAGAATATCTGGTTTAACAGACATTCTAAACATTTCTGGTACCGGAGAGTCTAAAGGTGCAGTCTATGCCGATCCTATGCTTGATGCGTTTCATGCAGCAGTATTTGGTTCGCCACAATCGCAACAATTGGGTAGAGAGTATTCTCTTGCTTTACAAAAAGAATTTAACGAGATGTTAAAAGCAAATAGGATTGATGAGAATGGAAAATTTTATCAATCCCTATTAAGCGCTGCAAATTTCCAATCTGAAGATATATTAGACACTCAGCAATTTTCTCAACTAATGAATAGGAATATGGCGCAAGAGATACTTGAAATCCATAGAAGTGGCATTCCGCTAGATCAGCATCCCAGGGCTATGAATAGAATTATAGATTTTGCTCAAAAAGAATTTTTTAAGATTAAAAAGGGAATACCACTACCAGTAATGCCCGATGTGTATAGATTTGCTTTGAACGCAGAATCTACCCAGATTGGTATATCAAGTGGCAGAATGTTCTTGGATATGACTGATCAAAATATAATGATGGATGAAGGATTCAGTCTCAGTACAACTCGTGTAAGATTTTCTAATCACAACTTATTAATGAGCGAAAGGGATGTTATTAGGTTCCACCATGCTCTTGGTGGATTCGACCTTGACGACAAAGGGCTACCAGTTTTGGGAACCTACATGTCTAATGGCAAAAGACGTTTGGCTATGGCCATGGCTCGTCAGCCCACGGGTGCAGGCGAAATGATTGGGTTTGTTCGCTTTAATGATATAGAAAGTTATCAAGAATTATTTGGTCATAACGCAGATTTTATGAAAACTTTAGATCAAATGATTTTAGATGAAAAAGAAAAATTGGCAGGTTCTGGTAGTTCTCCAACCTTAGACAGATTAAATATTTTACAGCAAAATTTATCTGGAAAATTCACATCAGAAGAAATGACACGAATTGATCAGTCTGCATTATTAGATGAACTTGAGGAAACAATTATAGATGTTAGAGATAGATTGTATGGTGGAAAAGCAAGAACTTTTGATAGAGCATATTTCGAATCACTAGGCGTCCTAAAGCAGGGTGCTAGTACAGTTGATTTTTTTGCAGGATCTAGATTAGTTGATTTTGCTGGCGTTGATCCGGGCTTAACTTCCCTTGGCTTTCAAAAGTTAAAGACTGAAGTTATGGAAATGAATCTTGAAGATGATATTTATCGGATGTATGAGCATCTTATGACAGATCAGCAAAAAACGCAACTAGGTGCTATCAGAGATCAGATACAAGCATTAAAAGGTCCGGCATATTCCGGTCAGTTTATACCTGGTTCTGTTTACGATGATCCAGTGCAGCTGGCGGCATTAGAACAGGCACAGGCAGATATAAAGAAAGCTTCAAAAGCTTTTCGTGAAACTTTAGATAGTTTTCAATTAGATAAAAATAAAAAAGCTATTGCATTTAATAAATTCTATCTTGAAAGCATGGAAAAAGCATCTACGGAAAACGCTAACAATCTTGGTAAGCATGTTAACAGAGCTACGGTAATTGCAGATGGTTTGGCTCAATTTGAAAAAGCTTTTGGATCTGATCAAGCAATTAACGATGCACTTAGGCGATATGACAATGGGAAAGGGCTATTGGTAGGTTTTCCATCATCGGAAACCGCAGTAGACATGACCCAAACATTTACTTCTGGAAGACTGAAATTAAAAATGGAGGCAGAAGCAGCAGCAGATACTAGATATGGCATGGATATTTTTAGAAGAATGTATGGAAATAATTTTGATCTAGAAACAAGCGGCGCAGAAGCTGTGAGTCAATATGGGGAAATGTTCGGATATCTACAACATAGAGGGGGGCAACAGTTTGTTCTCGACAAGGCTCTCATTGATTTTGGAAAGTTAAACAAAGATGACCTTACAGCTTTTGCTGAGAGTTATATAAAGGGCGCTGAGGCTAGGATTGCTGAAGGAATACAAACTGATGAAGATCTTAGTAAATTAAAGAATCTGTTTGAAGGCGGAGATGCCCCTTCTAAAGCTAAAATAATAACGGCCCTAACAGATATAGGAGTTATTGGTAGAGGTAATCTTTCTAAAACAATTGAAATTGCTCAGCAAGCTCAAGATAGTTTCAACGCAGCGAGAAAAAGATTTGGCGATAATATGAAAGAACTAAGAGATACGCTTACTGCTGGCATGGGCAAAAACGCTACTGAAGCACAATTATCTGCAAAAGCTATTTTAGATGCAAATCAGAATATTTTTGACGAACTTATGGAAGCCAATGCAGCTTATAGAGACGCACAAAAATTATTTAGAGAAGGCATAGAGGATGGACAGTTTATCGATGCTGCCAGAAGGCAAGAGCTATCTATGGGCTTTGAACAGGCTCGATTAAGAGCTGAAATATTAAAAACTGAATTAGGAGACAATTTATTAAGAGGAATTGATGAAGTTAGATCACAAAGACCTTTAACTGGATTTAATTTATTAAATGCACTTCAATTAGAAGCTTCAGATCGTGGAATGAGCTCATATGTTTTTGAGCAGTTAACTGATCTTACCGAGGATTCAAATGAAGAATTTGCTAATCTTTTTGCCAGACTTAACATGGCGAAAAGGAATAAAGCAGCCTACACAAAGGCAACTTCAAATTTACAAGTCAAAAATATTGTTGACAATTTCTTTAGCGCCACATCATCCACGAGGGAGTTACTGCTTACGGATATTATTGAAGGCAACACCAAACAAAGGGCTTTAGACCTTTCTCAATATGGCGATGTTTCTGGAATGTTTGCAGATTTAGGTATCGACATGCAACAATTAAGTCAAGCTGTAGGAAAAGGTGTGGAAGATACTACAGATGAAACTATAAAAACCATATCTAATGCCATAAGATCTAGGGCTCTATATGAAAGAGACATTTTGGATCCCGCAATAGACGATTTTTTGAATGGTCAAATATCTGCAGATAAAGTCGTCGGACGCAAAGATAAACCAAAGGGTATAGTTGGTAATGTTTTGAGAGATCTTGAAGATCAATCTCCATCCAATGTAAATCCATCTAAATTTAAACGTTTAGATATGGATTATTTAACAGAGCAGTTTTCTAAGCCATCTGTTCAAAAAACTGCCATCGCAGCAGGACTATTGATAGCGGGAAGCTTTTTATATCAAAATAAAAAAGATAAAACAACAGAAGACGCTGCGGGTCCTCCGCTTCTTCCTGGTGGATCAGCTTATGAGCAGGGATATCCAACTTCTAATGTTTCTGTTCCCCAAATTGGTGGACAGGCATCTGCTTCTGGAATGAGTTACAAGGTTTCCTTATATGGTTCTAGGCAGGATGTTGAAAGATTTCAACAAGCAGCTTCTGGACTTACTAATGGACCGATTAACAGTACTATGTATAATAGGATCCCAAGTGTGACGTCTGATCCATATCAGCAGCTCGCTAGCTCATTTTAAGGTTGATTAGATGATATTAAGTGTTAAAGATCAAAATAAAACTTTAGCCTCCGCTGCAAAACAGCCAAAAGATACATCTCATAGAAGCATTACAGCTAATAAGTATGCAGCAAAAATAGCTTCGAGTAAAAGCCCTACTAAGAATGTTGTGTCTGAGTCACGCCAAAAGATTCAAGCATCTGGTCAGTCGGATAAGGTTAGGGGCTCTTTTGAGGGTTTAGAGAATTCATCTCCCGCACATATTTTGATGGATGAAAGTGGTTATAGTGGCAAGAGACATCAAAAGGCTAGATATTCTAAAAATTTTAATACAAAATTAAGTGGTAATTTTAACTTTAATTCTTTTACAAAAGAAACAAGAAGTAGTATAATAGATAATTATAGTTCTTCCACTATGAAAGATTCTTCTAGTGAAAGATTGTCTAAGATTATCAAAAATAATATGACGTTTACCTAAGGTGAAGCATGTCTAATATCGAACAATCGGAAAATCAAGAAGAACAGAATTTAAACTCCGCAGACCCATTGTCATATAATTACAGTCAAAAAGCTTTTGTGAATATGATGACGGTTGGTCCGCTTAATCTAACCGATGATTATTTACCTAAGTCTCGGTACAAAAACTCAGAAGAAGCTTTTGAAAGGTTTTTTTCTTTAACTAGGCCTGAAATTCTTCCCATACTTGATATAGATCATTATGCAACCCTTGCAGATTATTCATCTGGTCTGGAAGAAGCGAAAGATAACTATCAGAAAAGGGTAGAAGCTACTACTAGAGTTTTTACGCTTGGGGGCACATTGTCTTCAATCATTGACGACAATACTCTTCTGGTAAATTTGTATAAAAGGCTAGAATCTACCGGCCTACTATATCTAGCATCATTCGCCTATGAAATAAGTGAATTGGGCAAGAAAAGACTACAAAATGTGTATATTACACAAAAGTCTTTAGATTATCACATAGATCCAGCGGTTGATACCGAATGGCTTACTTTATTAAGCCAAGTAGTTTACAATCTTCAAGCGGATCCTATATCTTTCTCTATTATAAATCACTACCTGCCGGGTTTAATGACGTTTGTTTTTGATGCGTTGGCTGTAACAGGCGACTACTCAAATGCAGGCAAGGGTGGCGGAAAAGAGGATACCCTCAATAGGGAAGAGGATGCTATTGATGAATTGGAAAAAGCTTTTGGTCTTGCTCCAAATGGTGAGCCAATATTTACTATGGCTTTTAGAATTGGAGGTAACACTTCCGAAAGAATTCGTAAGGCAATAGAAGACTTTCCATATAGAGCTCATATACCTCCCAAAAAACCTGATATTTTTCATTTGCGTTTAGGCGCAGCTAATTTTTATGTACCGCCTATTTCTATCACGGTTAATTCTGCATTTAAAACTGGATCACTTACTGGCGGAGCAATCAGACAAAGAAATACTCCCAAATATAATGCTGGCTATAAAGAAACTTCAATCTCTTTAAGATTATTCTTTCCAAACTATGAAGAAATATGGGGCATGCATATAAGCGATGCTTCGGCAATAGATCTTAAGGAAAATTTTAAAATAGATTTTAAGAATACTGGAGATTCGGAAGAAAAAATAGATAAGTTTCTTTCTTCTTTGCGTGGATTAGTAGCAGCATTTAAATACTCTCCAATACTTCCAATAAAAAATGATTATATAAATTCTGTCCATGGAATTTCAGCTGTGGCATTATCTTCTATGTCTGTTTCTACAGTTCCTAATTATCCATTTTCTTTAATGGTTGATTTAGAGCTGCTCGCTTATAATCACAAACCATTTTTGCCAATGCTCAAAGACTTTAATCAAGCAATTCATTGGGGTAAATACAGGCAGTACATGGGTAAAGCAGCGGGTGCAATGCATAAATACGCAAACGAATCCTTCTTACTAAAGACGTCCGATAATAAAAATGTCCAAGAGACAGAAGATAATACTGGAATAATTCGTAGTGACTCATATATATATCAGAAAAATCCACATGGACCTATTTTAATCGATGAATCTGCGCTAGTAGATTCTTCTTTAACGGATGACACAGTAGAACTGCTTAACACGTATGAAAATGATGTTTTATATACCAATATAGTTGCTCAGTGGAGAGACGGTAGTAACTTAACTTTTTATACTCCAGCTGAAACTCAAACAAAAATGTTCTTACCTGATACTTCTTCTTTCAGAAGTGAGCAGGAAAAAATTCTTAATCAACAAAGTTTTGGACTGTGGAATGGTTTGCTGGCAAAATTCGGAATTGAAATTTCTCCAAATACACCAGCAATTCGTGATTTAGATCAAATCAAGTCTCTTTCTCTAGAGCCAACATTCCCCCCTTCTATTAAGACAGCTGTTAGGCAATCTGTAGATATAATTACTGCTGGTATTAATCAAAGTGACTACAGGGCTGGAATCTATAAATACAAGGTACAGTCATTTATATCAAGCAACATATTAAAGTTGACGACACAAGAAAAAGAATGGTTGTTGAATTACCTAACTCCAGACCAAATGCCATTTGATGTAGACTACTTTACCCTATATCCAACAGAAGGATCATATATATTGAATGATCCAGTTTTCAATAATAAAAATAATAGTGTTAGTTTAAACTTTATCAAAAAAAGTATTTGGGATTCAGTTTATTCTTCTGGTAATATTATTGAAACTTTGATTGTCGAAGAGATTGAAAAAAGAAAAGTTTTAGGCACCGAAACAGCCGTGCCTGACGAAAAAAAAATTCGTCAACAAGTAACTGATGCATTCTTATTATCACTGTATGATCGCTTTTTTTCTGATGGCTATATCCAAAATCTTATGGAGGCAAAGCGTTTAAGGGAGGGAGATTACCATTTCCAGGAATGGGAAGTCCCAATGAACAGAGTTGATTTAGACCCTAAAAAAGCTATAGTTAATGGTGTAAGCGTAAGTCTTGGAAACAACCTTTCGAAGTTGCAAGTGCAAATGCAGGAGGAACCAACATATCAGTATATAGGTGGAAAAGATTCATATGTCAATATATCAATGACTGTTTTTGGTGAAAGAGAGCTTTATAAAATTAGAGCAATTTTTGATCATATCAATTCATTAGCAAGGCTTGAACACTCTACGGGAGTTATTGGTTTCCTTGGAATTAAAAATATTATTAGCGCACTATGTGGAATCAAATATGTTATTCCATTAAACTTCAAAGTCGATACAATACCAAATTATCCACATGTTTACAATGTTCAATTAAGTTTTGTTGACTTTGACATATTTCAGCAAAAAAGAGAAAAGCTTTCATCAAAGCAGCAAAAAGATTTTATTGACCACTTTGGGTCAAAAAGAAATCCATTTTTAAGAATTAAGCAGTTGTGGGGAGCATTTAATGCATATCCCGATATGCCGCTGGAAGTTCGTGATAAAGAAAATGAAATAGTTGGCAATTTGGATCCAGACTTCTATTTTAGAAGTTTTGAAATGTTTGACAGAGATGTCATTAATAACTTTACTTATCAACCAGATATAACAAAAGATTTTAAATTTGATTATAGTGATAATTGGGCTAAGCTGGGAGATGCGCGTGGTATAGAAATAAGAAAAAATCAAGTTAAAAATAGAATTACAGATTTTCTTAGAAGATACGCTTATAAGGATATTGCCAATGAGCCATTGCCGCAGCTTTTAAGAGCAAATAATAATAAAATATTAATTGACGAAATCATAGACTATGTGAACAGTAGCGGCATAAGCGTTCATAACTTTATTAGTCTTTTCCAAGAAGTGGTACAAGCAGAAACTTCTGAGTTTCAAACTTCAGAAAAGCAAGCCTTATTAACCGATTATGTTTTTATTTCTGCACAATCAACTGAAGATAATCCAGTATTTGAAGAAATTTCTGGAGCCGGTTATTCCGTTGGTAATGTAAATTATAGTAGTGCAGAAACGCTAAATTTAATCAAACAGGTTTTGACAAATTCTCATTTAGCAACTGAAACAGAAGTCAGCTTTAATCCAGATGAAGTTGATTTTCATAAAGTTATATACTTGATTCCAGCAACAAATCCGCAAGAAGCTGGATCCGGATCAGACATTCCGGCAATGATGCAATCAGCATTAGGGACTCATTTTGGCTATATTAATAAAGACAATGGAAGATTTTATTTAACAGTTGATGGAGCCAATGTTTTGATAGATGACCATGGAGACAAGAGACTAGTAGAGAATCAGGTTGAGGATACACAAACGCCAGATAGAGGTTGCAAAAATGCCCTTACCGGCGTAGAAGGTGTTCAGTCATTAAATAAGTATCAAAAAGCTTATGATGGATCCTTTGGTAGCCATATTCAAAAGATGATGAACGATGTACAGTATAGAGATATATCTGGAAGAATGATCAGGGCATTTCCCACCTACATGTTATGGTTAATTGACGAAGGTGGTTTTTTTGCTGGTGTTAAATTATTCGATAACTTTTATGGGTTGCAGTCTATAGTAGATTTTTCCGTTGTTTCCTCAGAGGATCTCTTGGGTGATACTTTAATATTTAGAGTATCAAATATGTATTCAAAATTGACTACACGTCCTTCTACTGAAATTTTTAATTCTAGAGATAACCAACCAAATGATGCTCCAATAGACTTTACTCAAGGTATTGAATCTATTTTGGATAGAACTTTGAATATAGCTAAAAATATTGTCTCAGGAATGAGAAATGATTATGTTGTAGATATTAATAATATTAGATTAAAGCCTGGAGTTCGCGTTCATCTTAGGGTTGGATATGGTGCTAATCCAAACTCTTTGCAAACAGTTTTCAATGGTGTGATAACAAATGTGGAGCAAGGTGAAATTGTTACAGTAACAGCACAGTCTGATGCAATTGAGCTTAGTGCAATAGTTAACTCTACAAATAAAAAAGGCGACACAGGTAAAATAGATGGTGGCGTAGATACTGGCATGTATTTGTCTGAACCTAGAGACCTAATGGTTAGATTGCTTTCAATGGGCGCATCAAGATTTAGGGAAGCTTTTGCTAGAGCTACAAATGGAACAGTCTTTTCTGAAAATAGATTTGGTATTAGACATTTTGGCTCAACACTATACGAACCATTAAGCGAATCAGAGAGGGCAAGAGCTGATGGAATAAGAAATGTTGTAGCAAGCGTTTATTCTAATCTTGGTCAAGGAGATGTTGGCGGAGCTGCCAATGCGGCATCATTCAAGTTGGCAACTAATGTTTTTACAAGAAACCCTGTTAGCACATTCTTTGGAGATGGAAGAATAATGACTAGCATGGGGCAGTTAATGTCTAACTTCTGTGCAGAGGTTGATTTAGAAATTTTCAAAAGAAATATTTATCCAGGAAATGGAACAGGCTTTGCTCAGTTCCTTGGTGGAGACATAGATGATGGATGGTTGACAGCTTCGTCTTTAGTGGAGGAAGATAGTAAAAAACTAAAAGGACAAGCGTATTTGGAAAGAGCCGGAGACAGATCTTGGAATCGTCTTATAGTAGAAGCTCAAAATGAGTCCGTGTCAGCCAAAACAGCAATTTCAACAATGACTGCCGGAAATCAACTAGTATCTAGTGAGGGTAGGGCAAACGCAACTAAAAATATACTTATGGGTGGATTGGCTGGAGCTGTAGGTCTAATACCTGGAGTAAATTTTGCTATAGGTTCTGGAATAGCTGGTGGTGGATTATTTGGAATATTAAGAGGAAGAGGTGGCACCAATCTTTTCCGAACAATGGGTATTATTTCACCAAACGATGATGATGACCTACCAGGTTTTGACGAAGTCTCCTTCAGGGCTCAAACATATATGAGAACTGTATGGGATTTATTCCAGGTTTGCGCTAGATTGTTACCCAATTATATTGTAGCCATTAGACCTTTTGAAGATAGATCTACAATATTTTATGGTAAGCCTCACTGGCTTTACACTTCGGGCGTAGTACCTGTAACTACTGGTTTTCCTAGTACGCAAAGAGGCTCTGAACTAGAATTACCTGGCTATCCAAAATATCGTTCGGCAGATGAAGATATTCAAAATATTATGAGTAATATAAATAGATCCAGTAACACACTTGCTGATTATGAAGCATTTAAAAGATCTAATGAACTGTCAGATACAATGGCAAGCTTAGCTAGTGATCAAGTTAATTCACAGGGCATTTATAAGCCTACGGCATTTTTGAAAGAAAAATTAATTAACTTTAACTCACCATTAGCTTCAAGCTTTTCTGAAACACAAGACGACGGAACTAAAGTGGTAGTAGCAAAACTACCAACAGTAGTTGGCTTAACAAGAGTTGGTTTCCACCTTCCTGTTGGAGATCCGACTACAACTATTGCTCCAATGACAAAAGCCCATGCTCAGTTGGATAATCTTCCGCCAAGATTTAGGTACCCGTTTTACACAATCAATGAAACTATTATATTAGACTCTACATCTTATAGTATTAGAGACGGCGGAGTTTTTCAGAACGCAGCCAGTCATTTTAAGGATATTGGCAAATCTGGAAGAAAGTTTCTAGATAATGAAGGCGAAGTTCCAATGGACGCCGAAGAATTTCAAGGGTTTGTCAATGAGGCAATGGCAGAAGATAGAAGATCTTTTGGTGGCGCAACTTTTATGGCCAACATGTTTACCCTGCTTCAGTATGAAAGCAAGTTCATTTTAAATAATGAACTAACTCTAGTGCCATCTTCTGGAATATTAGAGTTAGATCGTCCTTTGGGGTTCTCAACTTTTATTGATAATATTATTGATGTAGATGGTTTGTCTTTTATTGGTGGAGCAAATACAAAGTATGTAAGAATGCCTCTGCCCTCTGTTTTAGCTAATAGATTAAGCATATCTGTTGACCCAGCTGCAATTACACAATACTCAGTTAGCTCTTCTGAGGCAAAGAGAAATGCTGATGATTATTCGTTTGAGTATGAGATATCAAATCAGATATCTTATGAAGAATGGGGATCTCCCGGTGACCTCCCTGCCTCTCAGCAAACAGCAGCAGAGGCAGAACAATTTTACATTGCTATGAAATGGCCATATAATCCTGGATTCTCTTCTACGCAAGCTCCTTCGGGCTTTAATAACATAACTGTCTATGATGAAACATTGGAAAAGTTCAAAGAAAAGTATGGATTTACGGATTTATATGGAACAGCAGAAGATTATAAAAAGAGAAAAGTCTTAGTTTATAGTCCCAGAACTAATAGGGCTGTTGTTTGCGCTCCAGCATATTTCCTATGGGGAGATGATGATGATACGGCGGCAGCTGTAGTTTCTCCAGACGCTGCATGGTATTTGGGTAACTTCATATCAAAAAATTTAAGTTTTAAATTAACCGCTAACTCAGAGGAATCCGATATATTAAACCAATTGCCATCATGGATAAATACAATGGCAAGTGCAGCTGGCGCTGTAGGCAGCGCTGCAGGCACTGCGCTTGGTTATGCTTTAAACGTTTCGCAATATATTAGCGCTCCTATATATATAGGAAATAGAATTACCGATAGATTAAATGTATCTATTTTTGGTAATGAAGATGAGTTAAATTATGAAAATGAAAGTGGATTAAGTATAAATCCACAGCCAGTGGAATGTATGTTTGCATTTGTGCCAGACGATGTTCCTGTAGGTGTAATATCTTCAGCAGCAGCTCCGATAAAAAGATTCCTTGAAAGAGGAGCCAGATCTCCGGATGACAGCATGATCCTTGGTTTTGGAAATTACACAATGACAGAAGATGGTCAGTTATCAGAACTGACAGCAAGACGCACAACTTCTCAGGATTTAATAAATGAACTTCAAGGTGGAGCTGGCTCTAGATTTAAGGTTTATGATGAGGACATGGTAGATCCTCCAAATATATTCTCGGAGTGGATTCCTATAAATGCGGAAATATCTTCTAGCAGATTTGATTTTGGCGGCAATGCTTTAGCAGTTCCAGACGGAAGAGATAAACCATTTATAGGTTACTTTAATGCACTATTAGATGCTACAAACTTTAATTCCTCAGCAGAGTCTGGTGGTTTAGGATCAAGTGAAGATTCCGATCTAGTAGGAAATGAACAACTTTCTAGAAGTTATTTATATGACGTTTTAGATGAAGAGCTGAGTACAACCGGAGATGTAAAGACAAGTAAGGGCAGAGCTGCATTCTTAAGTGTATATGACCCTTTGGACTCTGTTTCAGTTGAAGCTCGATCTTATTATGATGAAAATTTTGACCCGAATGTATCAGTTATAGCTGGTAATGGAAGAAATCTGAATCAAGCAAATGATATATGGGATCAGTTCAGATTTGGTTATCATACATATGATAGCGTTAAAGCTATTTTTGCAAGAATTTATGGAATGGACCCAGATTCAACGGACGCATTTCCAGAAGAATTTGCTAGAATATTAGGATCCTCAAACGAAAACTCATTTAGTAATTTTGAGGATTCAAACATTCCAATCGCAGGTTTATCTAACACTGAAAATACCGCAGTAGATGAATTAGCTATTTTGTTAGGTGCAGATTATTTTAATATACCCAATAATCCACAGATGGGTGGTCAAGGTGTTCCGTCAACAAACGCTACTCAAAGAAGAAACGCAGTAGAGTTTATAAGAAAAAACTATATAGACTTAATAGCAGCAGAAAAAGAATCTGATACAGGGATAATACAATTTTTTAATGCTACTATTGCTGACGCTCTTAATGGAATCAAAGAAAACTTTTTTGAGTCTGGAGTTACAAACTCGATATTAGAGTACGCTTTAGAAAATAAAAAAAATCCTGAAGAGGCTATTGCTCTAAGTGAAAAAATTAAAACTCCAAAACAATTATTTCTTTTAATGGTTGGAATATTTAGACAAAATCTTTGGAGTACAGCTTATGGTAGAGCATGGTTAGTATTAAAGCCCAACCGTAAAAGGGGAATTATAACAAGTGGTGGAGGCGGTTCTGAGGGGCAATGGTCATTCAAACCTGTTGATAAAATTTTTGAAGCTTTTATAAATCCTTATGGTGAATACGCTAAGGATAAAAATAAATTTCTGAAGCTTTTAGTTTCCACAAAATCGGAAGGAACTGGTTCTTCTACTTTTATTAGTGGAATATCAGAAAGCGTTGGTAATTTCTATGATAGAAACATAGGGCCAATTATGAGTGCAATAGGCGACGGTCTTTCTGGTCTTTTAGGTATGTTTAAATTGGCCATGATGCAAATGGGATATGCTATCACCGAAGTTGGTAATTTTAGTAGGCAAGCTCATATATTAAATAAAGTTCTAAATGATTCTATTTATTATTCGCTTGGAAGAGAGGGTAGCCTATTGAGGGCTGTAGATAATCCGTTTACTCGTGAGTATGGTGAGCCAGTTGTGGAAGTTAGGCAATCATTCCAAAGATTGCATTATTTAAGTTCATTTTCTCATATTATATCTAATCAGATTCAAGAAAACCTAAATGGAGTTTCTACTGTTGTTACAGCTGTCTCAGATGGCAAGTATCCAATTACAGTAGCCCTAGACAAAGGCGCGCCAGCAGAGCGTCAAACTGAAAAAACTGTTGAAACAGGTTTGTATTACGATAATTTCGTTGGATCTGGATTTCTCGGTGTGCTGCATCCACTAATGCATCCCCTGGAAACAGTCAGGGGTATAGCAAAAAATATTCAGGGCACACCTGACGAACTATCTGCTAGAAGAATAGCGTTAGCGCACCTGAGAGAATCAATTAAAGATATATATGGTGGGGAATTAATTATAATCGGGAATGCTGATATACGTCCGCATGACCTGGTTTACTTGTCGGATGTTTATGAAAGAATGTACGGCATTTTTGAAGTTGAACAAATAGTACATCACTTTACTCCAGAAATGGGCTATATTACATCGATTACACCAAATGCTTTGGTGACCGTTAACGATCCTGCCAGATGGTTTTTGAGCTCATGGATTAACTCATGGTTCACTGTGCAAAACCTAAGAAATGATACACGTTTCTATATGGATAATATAATGGCATCCAACAGCGGCATTAATTTAGGCGGAATGGTATCAGTAGATGCTTTATCCGACGCCTTAAGCCCCCAGATGATTGGTGGATTACAATACACTCATGGATCTACTGCTTTAATTAAGGATATTATGGCAAATCAAACAGCTACAACTCTTCCCCAAAAAGCAGAAGCTGTGATTAAGCAATATGGTTCTTCTGCTAGCAGATCTGTTTTTCAGGGAATGACTACTGCCTTAACTGGCGGAGTGGGCATCGCAGCGGCTGCAGCTGGCGCTGGCGCTACCGGAGTAGCAGGCTTTGCTATGGGTTTGTCTGTGCCAATAGTTGGTCAATTGGCATGGAAGGGTTGGAAATGGATTAGAGACAATGTTCTTGACCAACACGGATGTTATGTTCAATATCTTAGCAAGAATGGTCAGCCGATGGATGCTGGACTATCTTATAATCAGGGTATGGTTGTTGGCAGGCATCACTCTAAAGTATTGCTCCCCGGCCTGCTCGGTGCAAGGACAAAAGTTAGAACACCAGAAGGAAATATTTTTATTAGAAGCGACGATCTTTTGAAGAGTTTAGGTTGGCAAGAAAGGCAGACAACAGATCTAATAAGATACATAGATTACGAGAATGCTCTAGTTCATGCAAGAGTGCTACAATTAAGTGGGCTAGGTCCAGATAAAACTAATCTCCAACCTTCACTATTTAGCGTTATTGCTAAAGTTATAAAATTTAAAGATGGTGACACATTTGATGTACAGGATGTTATTTCTGGGGCAAAATTTACTGTCAGATTTGATGGAATAGACTCTGGCGAAATTAATACATTTACTGTTACATCAAATGATGGCGATTTAGGAGTTAGCTATAGTAATGACTCAACGCCATCAACGAAAATGACTGCAATCAATACTCCTGGTGGTAAAGCTAAGATATTCGTACAATCTAAATTAGAAAACAGATTAGTAGTTTTAAGAATAAGAATTAACAACGCAGCGTCGAGTTCTGTTATTTCTGAATCTGATTTCGAGGCTGGGGCAGAGCAAAATACTGTTGCAAACTATACTAAAGATGTTACAGAGTCAAATAGAATCCTTGGTACAGTATGGTATTATCAGCCAGAGTCTATAGTCCAGGCAGCAAAAGATTTTGTTGAAAAATGTTTTATAGATAATCAAATTGGCGCCGGCGCAGAGCAAAAAATAAAACAATTATTCTTTAACTCTATATATCAAGATTCACCACTTTTTGTTAAGAAAGACTCAATATTAAATGCGCTTTCAGCATTAGGCTTAGTTTACACTTCGCCACTATCCATAACACTCGATACAAATACTAAATATGGATTATCCAATAGTGAAACAATTAAATTGTATAACGATTTAGTGCAGTATAAAGTACTAGAATCTACCTATAATAAAACTAGAGAATGGCCTACTATATTCTGGGATGAATACTATGAAAATGGCCATCCTGTTACCCTAAATTGGGAATTGGTAACAAATAACTTGGCTACAGTATATACTAAGCAGCTTCAAATTGAGGGGAATTCTGTCATCAGTGCCGAAGAATCAGCAATAATGCCCGCAAGAGTTGGGCAATAGGGAGTTTATTGTGTCATTTAATATTAATAATGAATCTCTTTCTGATAGCGCATCTTTTGCTAAAACTATACATGGGGATTTTTACCCCGGTGGAAAATCACCAGTTTTAAACACTAGCGCTTCTTTAGCGCCTCCTGCCACAGGAAGAACATTAAGTTCTTTTGATGTAACTGGAGTTATGGCTGGAGATGTTTTAAATAGAAGTAAAAAATATCCTATAGCAGCCATGAATGCAAGTGTATCTGCATCTTTAAATGGTTTGATTACTGGCGGAGCTGCAGCTGCATCCGCTACCACTCCCGAAAATGCGACCATTACAATAGCTAACCCTGAAGCAACAGATTTTAGTGTTGGCCCCGAGGGGGATCCTACTGGCTCTAATAATGCCACTCTAACCGGAGCTGCGGCATGGAATAAAATACTATCTAAGAGTATGGCCGGAAAAAATATTGGCAATACTTTTGTTGAAAATTCTTTGCAAATTATAAGAAATACAATGATTACTTCCTCTGAAAGCAGAAATCCGTTAGAAAATAATAGAGGATCCGGTGGATCAAGTTCCCCGGGTATTAGTGAGATGCAAAGTGCGGGAAGAAGGGATGTTGCTTTAATAGCGGAAATGACAGAAGAAGAAAAAAGCTGGTATAGAGAAAGGTTGAATCTGCTTAGAACAAAATATGAAGGACAAATAGGTGATTACTCTAGTATTGGTGGATTTAGATTTGATATTCCGAATGAATGGGCAGCAGACCCTAGAGAAGTCTATAATGGATCTTTTACTTACTTCCCCGATGCTAAAGTAGATAATACCCAAAGAGTTTTGAGCGACGACCTAATAGTTCAAAATCCTACTTTGGGTGTTGCAAACGCATTTTTATCAGCATCTTTGATAGAATTATTAATACTCCTGCACGAAAAAAACTACTATATATCTGGTGGTCTTGGTGCGGGAAGAGATCCAGATCAGGAAAAATACATTAAGCCAGATAAATTTATTCCCGGAGATCATACTTTCGGTAGAGCTATAGATATAAGAAAAGTTGGAAGAATTAATGAAGAAGCGTTTGACGTAGAAACAACTCATAGTTCACCAAATCATGTGACTATATATGGTTCTGCTTTAGATATATTACTAGAAGCTTTATCCGAGGTTCCCCAGTACCTTATCCCAGATCTAATTGTCATTAGCGATAGACTTAAGACTGATATGGGAATAATTGATGATTTAGAACCAGTGACTGCTGCGATAAAACTTAATAGACCATATTTACAATATTTAAACTTTCACGCTGATTCAGGTCATAGAGATCACATACACTTAAGCTTTAGCGGAATGAGAGCTGGTAAATATGTTGGTCCTGGTGGAGCTATGACAGTTTCTGGGACAAATGTTTCCGGTGGCAGTGTTACCTCGCGTCCATCTGGATTTCCTGGTGCCGTAGATAGTTTGGAGCGTCAAATTGAAAGAGGATTATACCCCGGCACTACAGCTAGTTCGTTAGATCAAAACTATTATGGGCAATGGGATTTTAGTTTAGGTTTAGATGGAGTTTATGATGTTTTGACCCAAACATGGTGCACACCCGAACTTGCAGCATGTTTGGCAGCAGTAGCTGTAAGAGAAAGTAATTGTAGGCCTACTGGATTTTATATTGGTGATACAGATTTTATTTCTTTAGGCTTTTTACAGATTAATATGGGTGCTGGTGGATTTGGATATTCTGGTGGTACCCCAAGGTATACGAGAAGTTCTGGTTTGGCGCATGGAACTAAAACCTATGAATTAACAGATACAAATGGAAAGACGCAGATGCAGGGATGGCTCATAGCTTCAGCTAATTGGGACTCAGTTTATCCAGGCGAAACTAGGCCAACTCAAGATACGTATAATAAAATTATAAATGATAAATATCATCTATCTTTATTTTACAACGGTAATTCCAGTAATAAGGTAGTAGAAGAGATGAGACCATTGGTGGACAGAAGATTGTGGATACCTAGAAATCAGGCTTGGTTAGCCTATACTGCTCGTACAGGAAGACTTCCAACTTTTGGAGAACCTAAACTTGATGGATATCAATTTCAGGTTTGGGGAGATGGATACAAAGCTTACGGTTGGATGAATAGCGGAGTCAAGTTTCAGGACGCAGTAGACGTATATACTGATAAAACGGGTAAAACAGCAGAACATTTAAAAAGGTGGATAAGAAATGTATACGCCAATGATCCATCTGTATTTTTGCCAGTAGTAGCAAACTACTCAGCTAAATATATAGAAAGATGGATTAGCGGAGAAGTATTCCCAAGACAATACGCAAATGGAGATAGTTAGGAGCAAAAATGCCAGTTAATTACCCTAAATTCGATAAAAAAATACAAGATCAAATAGATGCCACTGAAATGCAAAAAGCCAGGAATAGGCCTGGTATTATAGCATCTTATGACAAACATCAAAACACGGCTGTAGTTGTATTGGAAGATCAGTATTCTCAAAATATAGGTAATATTATAAAAAATGTTGTTTGTCCAGTAACCAATGGCGTTCAGGCTGTGGCTCCCACTCCAGGCAGTAGATGTTTAATTGGTTTTCGCGACAGCAATGAAACAAAGCCATATATTATAAACTTTTATAATGATGCAGGTAATATGGGGAATTATAGATATTACAATACTGTTAATACTGGAATTCCTAATTTTATGGTTAGCTCATGACTAAAGAATCGATACAAAGAGATAACTATCAGCAACCTACGGTTCCCGTAGGGGTTGAGATTAGAAAAAGAAAAGAGTTTTCCGAAAGAGAAGTTGGGCTAACTCATCCAGATCTATCTAGTTTTATAAGATTAAATGATCGTGGCGATATAGAAATATTTGCTGCGCCTGGTGTTGGTATCGTTATAAGTGCAAAGTCCAAATCTATTTCTTTATTTGGAGATTCTGTAAGATTATTTACAAAAGAAGACGGGCTAAGATGGAATAGCTACAACTTTAACTATTGCGCCTCCTCTTATATAGAGCCAACTTTAGTAAAGATTAATCATAAAAATATTCATTCAGCAACTAACGGTGTTGCCTATTATTTAAATAATGCTCAAGAATATGCAGATCAAGAAACACAAATTCCTATTACTATAGTAGGTGAGTTTGGTTTTGCCAAAAAACAAGAGCAAACTCAACAATCATATGAATCGGAATATGATTTAGCTGGGCTAACCGATGAGCAAATAGCTCTACTTGAGATATATCAGACGGATCACTCCAAAGAGCATATATTGTTGATGATTCAGTTAATAAAAGATGGAAGTAGTTTTGAGCAAGCTCATAATCTTGCATTAAAGGAAACAAATGAGTGATTTGTATTTGACATTAAATGGAGACCTGATGCTTGATGGTAATAGGGATATTGCCCTAGCTCCATCCTCTATGCATGAGGATGTCCAGCAGATTTACTTAAGAATTATGACTGAACCTGGAGATTTCTATATTTATCCACAGTTAGGGGTGGATCTTTCAAGACTCTATGGAATGCCACAAACCAAGGAAACAGCTGAATTTGGCAAAGCCTTAATAATGGCTGGTATTCAAAAAGAAGGTCTTTTTAAGGGTAGGGGTATTCAAATTAAGGCAGTCCCAACAAGTAGGGATATAATCAGATTTGATATTCACATCATATCAGATATCAATGAGCCCATTATTCTTTCCGTTAGCCAAACTTTAGGAGCATGAGATGCCAATGTACGGAATAAAAAATAAAGCTGACATATTAGTCAGCGTTTTAAATGGTTTACAAAAAAATGCAGGCATATCGGCTGTTTATCCAGGCTCTATAGCTAGAGCTTTTGCTGAAGCCTTCACCAGTGAAGTGTCGGACTTGTATGAGGCACTGAGATTCAACCTTATGCAGGGAGATCTTATGACCGCATCCGGGAGAAATTTAGATCTTATAGGCGATTTGTATGGTATAACTAGAAGAAATGTTAGCGACTATTCAAGCCAGGATCGTGAATCTTTTAATATTCAATTTTTTATTGATAAACCGCATAGTACAGATGTGACAATACCGTCTGGAACATTAGTTTATAATGATGTATCTAATTTTATCACAAAGCAATACACATATAAATTAGCTGGAGATGTAATTATTGGCAAAGGATCCACCAGGGCCTATGGAAGAGTTGATCCAAATTTCACAGACAACGCTTATGTTGCGCCAGTTAGCACTTTAACTAAACACAATGCTTTTTCTCCGGCTGGAGTAATATTATTTTGCTCCAATCCAAAAGAGGTTCACTCTAACACGAGCGCAGAATCAGATACTAATTTTAGAAGAAGAATCATAGCTTCTGTAAAAGCAAAAGCTCCAGGTACAGCTGAGTCAATTAGATTTGCAGCCTTAGCGGTTAGAGGAGTTAGGGACGTTAGAATTAGGGAGGGTACATATGGAGTTGGATCATGTGACGTCATAATTGTGCCAGAAACAGCTACTGATATGGCAAATTTACCTCAAAGAGTAATGATAGCAGTTAGCGCTGTCAAACCAATTGGAGTGAGATTTAATGTTAGGATGGCCGAACGAGTTAGCATAAATGTAGAGATAACCGTTAGTTTACCAATGGGCTTAAGTGAAAATCTTGCTAGTGGAATTAGAAATCAGGCTTCACTTTTTGTAAAGAGGTATCTAAATTCATTAACCGTAGGAGATGTAGTATTAGTTTCTGAAATTGAAAGGCAGATTAAGTTATCATCAGATTATATTCGCGGATGCTATATAACGGCAATGTTAGCCGATGGTTCAGTTCTCCCAATTGCAGATTTCTCATTAGATACAGTTAAAAAATATCCAGTAGCAGGTGCGATAAGTGTGAGTTCTGTTATAATGGGTGGAACTAATTATTAATTTATAAATTAATATTTTAAGGATGATTGATGAAGCAGTATTTGTTACTTTTAAAAAGCGGAGACTTCAATAAGTCCGGCAACACATGGACAAGTAATGCTATAAATCTATATAAAAATGACTCCTTTACCAATTATTCCTATGTGAGATCAAGATATGGCCTAAACACAATAGGCGACAATATATACGTTGGGCTAGAATATACCTCTCCATCTTATACCGCAGAACTTGCTACCCCTTTATCGAATAGCGCATTATACGTTACTGATATTGGTGAAATTGTTTACGAGCAGGCCACTCCTTCTGTATTAAGATTTGTTGATACTACATCAAAAATAGATGTATTGGCGTATAGACATGTCTTCACCAATCTTCCCGGAACTGAGGTTCCAACATTTAATTTGCAAATGCATGAATCAGACTCTGCGGACGGTCCATGGTTAAAGTCTGTATTATCTTTTGATTCAAATATAATTTTCATAAGAGATTGTAAGCCTTGGATAAAAATAGAACTAGAAATATTTACTGAAACATTAAACACTAATGATCTAGGTCTTCTATTCTATTTAGAGGTTGGGGTACACGATCCAGTTCCAGCTATTGCTTCCGAACACGCTAGAAATATATTAAAGAGGTTTCCAACTTGGACAGATATGTTTGCAGATTCAGAAAATCCTGCAACACCGTCATTGTTTGTTCCGAGTTCTACAGCTGGAAAATTCTTAACAGCGTTAGTTCAAGAGACTCTTGATAATTTTGATAATGAATTAAACCTTTACGATATTAATCATTATATATCAAGCGCAGATGAAAACATGCTTGCCTGGGCTTATGTTTCCTATGATGTACCTGTAAATATTCTAAAGGTTACAGGAGACGATGTTCCACTTGTTCAGATGGACAGTTTGGCTTCATTCTATAGGTGCCAATCAACTGACTACGTATATTATTACAGTCAGGCAAACAAGCAAATAATATCTATGCGGGAGTTTTCTTCATTAAAAATAAATGATACCGAATACAACCAACAACCTTTGCACGTACCAAATAATTTTGATGAATTTGGTGCACGGGTGGGTCTTCCTAGGTTGCTGTTGGAGTCTAATTCCAGATACAAGAAAAGAATTCTTGATGTATCATTAAATTATCCCGCAGCTCATACGGATGGATTTAAAAGAACCGTAAGAAGAGAGCTGGATATATGGAAAGCTTATGGTCTTGAACCAGATTCAGATTATCTTGGCGCAACTCCAGATGTTATCGAAATTTCTGATATGGAAAAAAGTACTCCATGGTTTACTCCTTCAGGCAAACCCCTTAAGCCATTCGTTGATCTTATCGAAAGTATTAACGAAAGATATCCTTCAAATATAGGTTATGTTAGATGGGAAGAAGGATATTGGGATTACGGCGGAATGGATGGAGAAGGCATATCCTATATCCCTGCTATATATGATGTCGATACCAGTTCTTCGCCACAGTATTATCAATCTGGTGTTGGTGACTACGCCGACGCTAAGCTAATACTAGAGGCTGAAGAAAAGGCTACAACGTCTTTTTCTGGATACGTAAGCATATCTGGTATCTACGAGGATGGCATTGAAGAGGTTTATGCTCCAATCAAAGTTGATTATTCTTGGTATCTTTCTTATCTAAAGAGAGTTCCAGATTACGCAGCGGGGATGACTCTTCAGTCCTGGGACCAAAGAGGCTCCGATATAGATGGAGAGGTAGCTGGCGATCAATCGGGTTATTCTGTTTCGCTTTCTTCAGACGGAACTATTCTAGCTATAGGGGGTATTTTCAATGATGGATCTGGAAGTAACGCTGGCCACGTTAGAGTATACGTTTGGAACGGAACATCCTGGAACCAAAGAGGCTCCGATATAGATGGAGAGGTAGCTGGCGATACATCGGGTTATTCTGTTTCGCTTTCTTCAGACGGAACCATTTTAGCTATAGGGGCTACGGGTAATGATGGATCTGGAAGTAACGCTGGCCACGTTAGAGTATACGTTTGGAACGGAACATCCTGGAACCAAAGAGGCTCCGATATAGATGGAGAAGCAGCTGGCGATCTATCGGGTTATTCTGTTTCGCTTTCTTCAGACGGAACTATTCTAGCTATAGGGGGTATTTTCAATGAGGGATCTGGAAGTAGCGCTGGCCACGTTAGAGTTTATAGGAATACTTCATCTAGAATTGGAGTTGGTTTAACTTATGAAATAGGTGTTAAAGCTCACGCTAATTACGCAACACCATCAACTTTTTATTCTAATTTAAATTATTTAAATAGAGATGATTTTTATGTTGGAAATAGATTTTCAGAGAATCATCCATCCAGTCCAGAGTTTAATTTAATTAAAATTTTTAATGATGATGGGTATACAGTATCTACTCTTCAGTTTAAAGATAAGATCTATAACAACCTATATTATAATGCCTCAAGTTCGCCTAGTGTAAATACAATTAATTTTGACGATGTAGATTCTGTAAAAATAGTTTTCTCAAACGGTGGATGGAATTATGTTACACAAACATATGATAAGTCTTTAGCTACCGCAAACTACAGAGGAGGATTCTCTAAATCTACTCCCAGCACGACCTATTATACTAATCCTTCTTATATGCAGCAAGTTGAGTTGGCTTCTCCAAGTAATTATACGTACACAGATGCCAATATAAGAATAGGATCAACTGTATATGAAACAAAGCTAGCAAGTTTTAATACTCAAACGATTACGTCATCATTCTTTTTAAATGAAAGCAACAATTTAACTGCATCGGGGACACAAAATTATTCTATGCACATAGATGATCTTGTAGATAGATTGATCCTTCCGCCTCAAGCAACACCTCAATATCTATATATAGACAATATTAAACCTATTGGTCTAACTTACTTTAATGAAACTAGCATTATAAATACTTTGCATGGCGGTGCAGCTATAAATCCAGATGATAATGAAAGATATCTTGTCCCATCATCTCCAAATATAATATATAAAACCTATAATTCTTCAAACGCTGAAATTGCCAGCCCAGATTACTTTGATTCAGCTACAATAAACTATTATGCGACACCATCGTATTTAACATTTGAATCAGCTAGTAATAATTTCTATCCCATTTATTTTACCAAGTATTCACCTTTCACTTCTGAAACAACACCTCAAATATTTAGTGGGTATATAGATTCTTTGGATAATGTCTACGAAAGTTCAGAGGCGGCAGATAATCTATTCTTTAATTCAGATGATTTCCTAAAGAGAATTTATTTATCAAAAGACTCTTTTGGATTAAATTCTGAAATAAATTATATTATAAAAGATATACAATTAATATCTGATACTCAATATATAGAGCCATATGTAAGTGATAAAAATTCTTCAATTACAAATATTAATAACGCATTTAGTAATAATGAAGATATAGATATTGACGTAAGAATAGCTAGAGACATTCAGGAAGTAGTGCAAAATAATCCAGCAATTCATACTGGCTGGCTATACTTAAATCAAGATGAATACTATATATATTCCAATCCAATTACTGATTCCGCCACAGGGAGATTTTTCTCCCTGCCGATTAGTCGATATCCAAGATCTGGTTCCCCAATAATAGTCAAAGTAGGCGAAGAGGAATATAGAAATATTCTTTTTGAAGACGCTGCAACTCCTGGAAATATTTTATTTAGTAATACTGAAGAAATTTACGGTAACGTTAGCAACACTATTTACCTAGCTTATCAAAATGTTGAAAATATATCTGTTACAGATTCCTACACTGGTGTTGTACTATTTGATAATTTATCTACTTCCACAAATGAGTTGAATTGCTTCAGCGCTGCAACACCTTCTGTATATGGCAGAAAGTATAATGTCAGTTACGATGTCAGAAATGCCTGGTATGTTGACAAAAACGTATACAACCCTAATACCGAAATTTTTAGTTCATCAGTTTACTTTAGCTCTACCCCAAATACAGATCAAGTCTACTCTGTTACGTATGAGTCTTCATTGAATGATAATAGTCATTCGATAGATCTTTCATTGCTGCCCTCGTTAAATCCATTAGACGAAGGGTTTGTGTATATTTCAAAGACAGATTACAATTTTGCTAGCGCAAAAGCAGTTTTGTCTCCAGGAAATATCTCTAACTTACAAGATGATTTAATGTATTTGACCATTGTTTCTTATGATGAAAATAATAATTTTAAGCCAGGTCAAACTTTTCATGTTTATGGCGATATAGTTTCAGCTACACCAGCCTATGTTACCACTAATGATAATGGTATAGCCAAAACTATAATTCGCTATTCCTACACTGGTGAAGAGAAATATCAGTCAAGCAATGTGTTCATTTCTGGAATTGGCTCTGCAACTCCGTACGGCAATGTCAATAGTCAGACCCAAGGATATGTAACATTTGTACCATTTGATATTAATATCGCAGATTCGGAAATACTAAGACTAAAAGCTGCGCCATCCTCATTAATAATAAATGCCGGCTCTGATCAGTCAGTGTCTATAGTCGGACAGGTTTTATGGAATAATCAGCCATGGGGTAAAATCTTACGTGTTTCCTGGAATAAAGCTAGAACCTTAAAGGATCTTTTTGCTGCGACACCAGATTATACGGCTTATACATCTTCTGATGGAAAGTTGGAAATAGCAAGTGTGGCAACAGCTCAAGATTCGGCTACTCCTGGATATTGGTTCGCAAGAGTAAATATAGCAGATGAAGACTATGCCAAGACTATTTTGCTGGCAGATCAGGAAATTAATGCTGGCCAAAATGTTACTATATCTGGAGATGTTATTTACTGGTATGAGTCCTACGATACAGTCCAGTATGACCAGGAACTGAGTCCCCCACTGCCCAATATTTACACATCAAATAAGCAGGAAAAATCAGATATTATAGCAACACCAAACTTTGTTTATAAACACAATGATTCAAATACTATTATATATAACAGTGCAACACCCAATTGGACGCCCCCAAGATGGGTGCCTTTGAGAAAGTACGATCAGTATCAAATGGGCATTTTTGGGTCAACGCCAAACCATATAGCTGATTATGAGCTAGTGCATCCAGATCATGAGGAACAATGATGGAAAAGTTTGTTAATTTAACAAATTCCAATAATGAGAAATCAGTTAAGATTGGTCAAAATGCACCTAAAGATTCTGTTGTTTTAGGGTGGTTTAATGTTGATCCAATTTCTCCAGAAAAAAATATCACAATATTTGATCTATCTGGAACAATATTGGAAAATAGGATTTCGCTTTCTGATCAGTCGGAATTAATGTACGCAGATGAATTTGGCATATTGACGAGGTCGGATGGTTCCTCAACCATTGCCAATAATGATATTAGCGTAAGTAATATTTTCACCAATAGAATTACATCATCTCAAAAATTTATCTCTTCTGAGATAGATAGTAATAATTTTGCCCATCACTATTATGTAAGTAGATATTTTACTGTCGCTCAAGCTGTCTTTTCGGTTATTACTTTAAATGATTATCTGGACAGCACACGGATTTCTGATGTGGGAATTAAAATAATCGATCAATATGGCAAAGATTATGTTGATAAAGATACAAATAAGCCAAAGTATAAAATTCTTTTAGAGCCATTTAAAACAGACTACAATCTAAATGATACAGAATTACCTTACAGAATTCTTGTATTTCTAGACTCCACTACACCTGTTGGTTTAAAAATAATCTATAATAAGTTTGAGGTAGACGAAAAAGGTAAGAGGCACAATCATCAGCTTAGATATACAGAAAATATTAATGCTGTACCAATGTTTAAGGAAGTCCCTGAAGAATCTTTTGTTATAGACCCTAATTATTTGGGTTCTAATACTTTTTCTATAAAGAAAGTAGACAATAGATTTGTTAATACATCTGGTCAATCAAATATAGTCAAAAATGGGTATCAAGCTATAGTGCCCAGCAAAGCAATAAAAGATTATAGAACTTACGAGGTATTTAATTGGAGAATTGTGGGCAGAGTAAGAAGAGCTCTCAATTTAACACAGGTAAACTTCGGAGCCAATAGAACTGTTAATGCTTGCATACTATATTCCGGTAGTGTCTCGGGATCTAATATTAGCCCGTATGTAATATATAGGCTAGAAAATTCGCCATTTAATTTATCTAATTTTAATTTTGAAAATCCATTAATTAATACACAAAGTAAGAATACAAAATCACATTGGTTAATAGATATAGACACAGTCACGATACAAGATCTGTCTAGGTTTGACATTGTTTTTTGGTCACCCGATATTTCTATTACTCCGCTTCAAGCACAAAAAATCAATGATTATATTACCAATAAATTTGGTACCTTATTTTTAGATTTAACTAATTGCCCTGATGCTCAAAGGCTTTTTTGTGGCTCACAACTACAGATGGTAGAATCATCGTCAGCCACTACGGCTTCTATAAATTCTGACAGCTATCTTATTAATTCAAATAAAAATGGTGGCTGGGATATCAACGATAACATTTTTGAAAAAAATTATTATGGAGTATTTGGATCTAGATACACAAGAGATTTAAACCCTAAAACTTATAAATATTTTTCAAATATTGTATCTGATAATAGTTTTGTTAAAGTTGGTCCCACTTCAGGATCTCAGAAATCTATTGGCGCTGCGATATCATACTCTCCGGCTGTTGATAATTTGTCAAAAGGCAACGTTATAGCTACTACTTTCCCAGTAATGGAATACTGTAATAAAGTCTATTCTTTATCTGGATCCGAAATTCCAGTTAACGACAACAATGAAAACACGCATGCTGGAAATATTGAGACAGAAAATGTATTACCAGCAATAATAGAGGGACCGTTTAAGTTATTATATAATGCGGTTTCTTATGCAATGTACTCTAAAGCTAGAGCTCAACAGTCTACTTCTACAATATCTTCTTTAACCAACCTTGTTACAGACTGGAATTCTTCCTGGGTAATGTACAGTGATGCACTAGACGATTCTGAAAAAGACGATTTTGAAGTAACACCAATATCATCTTCAACATTTGTTTATGCACGTGTTCTTACAAAAAACTCTGCCTCTAATAACACTAGTGTATTAAATTATTTTAAAGAAAAAATGTCATTAAAGCTTCCAGCAACGCAGGTTTCGATACTATCTGAGGTGTCGGTTAATGATATAGATTTCTTTATTGAAGTAACAAATCCCGACGTTTCGATTAAAGATGCGACAAAAATAGATAATAATAATTCTTTAACAGTAAATATACCGTCTTCTTATTATCTACATCAGATTAATCAACCGACTGGGAATACCGCACATCCAGCAAACGCAGCGTTATACGCTTATACGATAAAATATTCAAGATCTCTTTCTCCTATTTCTGGTATGGGACCTTATACGTTATTGGAGAGACCAATTAATAGCTCGTCAAGTAGACAGTTATTAAGTGGGTTCAATCAATCTTCTGGTTTTCATTCTTATTCATTTAGATTAAAGTCTTCTTTTGTTTCTTATGAGGGAATAGATCAACCAACAGTTTTTCAAACTAAATTAAATGGTGAATTAGTTTATGATTTAATGGGAACAATTAAGAGAACTAGAACAACTGTTGTAACGCCAGAGCCAGCAATTAGAACGTTAAGAACATCTTCTATTAAATCTGCAATTGATGACTATGATTTATTAAGAGCTAAGTCTACATCTGAAACATCTAATGTTTTTCCTTATACTGGTGATATAGATATTCATGGTCAAACTAGAATTTGGAAACAAGGTTGGGATTCCTCTGGAGGTAGTGATAAAAGACTCTTGTCGACAGAAGACGCACAGGCTGTTGGCGATTATATATCTTCGTTGTATGAATCAAATTACTATCAGTTAAATCCCCCTGCTGCTCCTGATATTTATCAATCTCCAGATAGAATTGAGCAAAGAATAAATAGAATACCAACCCTAACTGAAGTTGTTGCCACAACAGTTCCTCAAAATAGAATACCAACCCCAACTGAAGTTGTTGCCACAGCAGTTCCTCAAATGACTTCTTCTACTAATTTTAGATCATTATGGGTCCAACAATTAAATATAGGCAGAGTCCAGTTACCCGGACCAGGCTCTACCCCTTTTCCAATTGCAACATGGAGATATTGGATAAACGATGGCTCACTTGATGGTAAAGATTACAATATCGGAACTGTTACGAAAAACAGCTTGAGTCAATATAGTTTGGAAATAGGGCGGCCAGAAGGTGATGGGGTAAAGATCTTGCTTATCTACCCACTAATGACCTTGCAACAGCTCAGACAAAAGTTGGGTTCGACAATTGTTATTCCAGCTGAATTTTTAGATAGAACAGCATCTTAATTAAGGAATATTATGGCAACACATGAATATGTCAAATACATACAATATACGCTCGGTGCCTCGGGCTTCTATTCAAAAGCAATAGATGGCGATTATGGTTCTTCGACTGCGTCTGCTGTTAGATCTTTTCAGATATCAAATAATCAGAGATATATTGATGGTAAGGTTGATAGTGAAACTAAATGGTATTTAGCTAAATATTGGTTGAACTTAAAAACGACTAATAATAGTTTGTTTGAAAGTTGGAAGTCCTTTGCGTCTGAAGATATTAGGAAATATATACAAAAGGTTGAAGAGATGGGTTTAGCCCCAGATATTAATACTGGAAAAGTATATAGAAAAACAACATTTACAGGAGTAGCCGGTCCAAGTTCTGCCTCTGATGTAATATTTTTCGAGATACCACAATCTATTATTGGTATTGAAAAAATTATTATAGTTCCAGATCAGGATATTAGATGGAGGAATTATAAGGCTATTTCTTTCGGTTGGCATTCTTCTTTTTCTTCAAATATATTTCACTATCCGAATATCGAGGCGCTAGATCTCTCTGCTGCAACCGGAAATATAGAGATACCAATGAATGGCAGATCTGGCGAAAGTGCCAGATATATATGGGTTAATCTTGTGGGCGGACCAATATATGGACTAGGTCAAGGTGAAGGGTTCGGTATATCGGAAATAAATGTATTAGCTTTAGCGCAAGATCCAGATATAACACAGGTTGTAGATTATGATGATCCTATTACAATTACTGTAAAAGCTAATTTTATTACGTCACTAAATGATGTCACTCCATCTTCTCCAGCTTTAATAAATCTTTCAAGTGTAGAAAGAGTATCTGCGCAACAAACACAATATATATCGCGATTAACATATTATCCAGATGGCATTAATCAAAGACAGTTAACATTTACTTCTGGTTCAGGAATAAATCTTAACAGCATTGACTATATTTCAACTGGAGAATATGAAATAAAAATTCCTAATTTTAGAAGCAATGTAGTATCTGGAACCTTTGCTTTAGCAAATTTAAGCCTATCTGACACAGTGAGCCTTGGCGAAACTGTATCCGGATCACCCATATCAATTAGGCAGACACAGGAAAATAATGTAGTGTTAGAAACCTCAAGTACATTTTACGGCGATGCCCTTACTAGGACGACCGTAATAGACTTGTCTTCCGGTTACAGACTAAAGAATCGTCTTGGTCAAATGTTTCCTGAAGGAAAAAACTCTATTAATTATGGAGACGGTGTATTGCTGTTGTGCGATTCGAGCGGCAAACCAGTCGGTCTGCCAACATTAGCGCAGATATCTGCGTCAATATCAAATCCGGCAACGCTTTCTCAGGAGGAGAGAGACATTGCTTACGGATATTTTTCGTTAGTTAATGAGCTGCCCGCAGATGGGTTGAGGTATGGCTTTTATGATCTAAACACTCAAGAAATGCTTGGAAGTTCTCTAAGCTATATTGATTTCTATACGAGATCATCTTTTACTAATTTTGAAAATATCTATATAGCAGTTTGTGCGTTGGACGCGGATGGTGCTAATGGAGATAATGATTTTGTTGGCCAAAATAATTCCACTACGTTTATCCCTGTAAGAATTCCATTAAAGTATTTAACCCCTATATATTCAGTTAAATATAACAATGGATCTGGAATACAAGTTAATAATATTAATGCTAATCTATCAAAATACGATGCATGGGAATTGCCGGTGACAAATGGTTCTTTTAATAAAAAGGTAAAAATTGATTCCCTTATCCAATATACTGATTGGAAGTCAATATATTCTGGGCAAGAAATGTTAGCCGAATACTCCACCATGGATCTACCGGGAGTTTCTTGGTCAAAAATATATGGATATGGATATTATGATATATCTAATGAACATCCTATAGTTGTTGATAATAAATCAATTAAATTAAGAAAAACTCCAATTTTAAGTTGGAATCACAAAACTGACTATATGCAGTCGATAGGTGGAATAGTCCGCCAACAAGTAGAAGTGTATACTAGGGCAAGTGTAACATCAGCTTGGGTAAAAGTTGAGGACTCTCTTATATTAGATGTAGATTGTGATAATGGATTAATAAAATTTAAAAAACGAATAATTCCAAGTGATCCATCTTTAATTAAAGTAAATTATTCAACTGTAAATAAAAATTCTTTAGTCAGACAAATTAATGGAGACCCTATACCTTTGAATCCATTCTTAAATTCTGACAGTGTACAGTTTGATAAACCTATGTATATATATCTGACACCACGAAATATATATAAGAAAAACACACCTAATCAATCTGAGGTAAATGTATTTAGCTATGAAAAAATAACTGAATTTCAATATCCAAATTTGATTAATTTTACATATAGTTCTACTATTTTTGATGAAACATCCATAGACTACGATCCATTTGCGCTTTGCATAGCAATAATATATGTTACTAACAACCCAAATAAAGTTAAGCCTAAACTGTCCGACCTTAGATTAAGGGGTGGTGGGATTCGGGCTGATATAGAAAATTCAGATATAGTTAATGAAGTTCCTGAAATTCTGTCTCACTGGGACGTATATCCCGCAAATGCAACTGCATATATGAATGGCGGATATGTTATAATTAAAATACCTGAAAATGTTAAGCAAAACTTTACTTCACCAAAAGAAATATATAATATTATTAGAAATAACTTAACAGCCGGAATTGTTTTCGATTTGCAAAACATGGAAGGGGAAGATTGGTCTTAAATGATACACGCATTACCGGAAACAATTAGCTTATATTCTTCCGCCTCTAGGGCGACTGTTTCGTCTCTCATAAGAGATATGAGGCTTGAAAAAACAGATTTAAATTTTTTAGTAACAAAAATGTCAAATATGACAGTAGATCTAAATTATACGGGAGCTAAAGTTGCGTCTTTTTCCCTTCTAACAAAAGAAGCAATGGTGGATGCGTTCAGAAACGCCTACCTAAGAATGCAAAATTTATTTAATGCAGCCAATGCTACCGGTATAGCTTTAAATTCTATTGTTAGCGTTTTTGATTCTGAAATACAAAAAGTAGAAGAAGATTTAGATAAGCTACAAGTGTTTATAGATAACTATGAATTTATTTCTGGTAAAGATGATTTGTTTAACGCAAACTATATAGAGAAATTTGATAGCTTCCTTAATGACTATAGGGCAGATGGAGTTCAGTTTGCAATTCCAGATAGGGATGGCATACCTTTTTCGGAAACAAATAATGCCTTCATAGATCCTGTCAGCGGTGCTTTAAAAATTGGTAAGGGACAAGATGTAAAAAATATCATTAGAAATATAAAGTCTATAAAAATTGCTACTAATTATAATAATTATGTGACAACAAATTCTAATTTTGAAAATTTATTTAATGATAATTTTTCTGATTCATGGTCAGTGACAATAAAGTCTCCAGCTATTTTATCTGCACAGCTAAAAGATTATATAAAATATTTTAACTATGATTATTCTACTGTTAGTGGAGCAATCGCAGCTGTTGAAATAGTCTTACAAAGACCTATTAATATAGATACAATTAGATTTCAGTCTAATCAATCAACTAATTTTAAGCTATTACAGGCTGTTGTATACCACAATTCTCCTATAGATGCGAATAATATTACGCCGTCAGAAAACTATACCATTCTACTAAACAGGCCAGCATTGCTAAATAGAGTTTTTGATTTAAGATTTAATAAGAAATCAGTTAATAAGATTATTCTGATATTTAATCAGCAAGATTACATTAAGAATAATAGGCCACCAATTAATTCTGAGCTAAACTCTAAAGTTTTGGATTCATTTGTGAAAGCTGTAATAGATGAGCGCAAAAAAAGTTTTAGTAGATTTCAAGATATTATTTATTGGTTTTTCAAAAGAAAAAGTACGGTAAAAGGAATATCTAAAAATAAAAAAACAGATATAGACTACTACACATACAGGTTTCCGCAGGAATTTGATAGCTACATAAATAATTTAGATGAGCAAATTAAAGAATTTAATAATCTAATTATTGAAGATAAAAACGTATTTACTAATACCCCTGTATTCGTTAATGCAATTAATTCTATGTTGAATACTTTTTCTGGAAAATACAAAATATTTGATTCTGATAAATATATTGAAGGCATAACAGCAGGATCTTCTTTATTTGCGTCCGGATTCATCATGGGTTCGAGCACTAACGTCAGGTCCCAATCTGATCAACAATATAACACTGGAATTCTAGCTACTCCAGTAGCTTCGTTAAACTCTCAATTATCTGTGCTAGAATCCAATTCTAGCTATGAATACAGTTTTTCTCTTAGATCAATAGAGTTCATAGAAACATTAAATCAAGATACTAATAAAGCTGTTTTTGTTAGCAAAAAAATTCCTGTTAATGGGCAAATTATTGCAGCTAAAGTAAAGCCATATTTCTTTAACAATAATGCCGGTGTTTCCAATGTAAATAGAGACATACTAGCTCCGGCATCATACGAGATATCTATATCCAATAAGCCACTGCCATTAAGTGAATCTGACTGGATACCAATATCAACTTATGGCAATAAAATTGTTCAATCTGAAATTTTGTTTACAAATAATGTCACTAGAAAAGCTAAATTAAGATTTAAACCTAAAAATGATTCAATTATTGTATATAAAGACGGAGTTTTGTTGCCCAGAATTTCTACTAACTATAGTTATTCGATTGATGAAAATACCATTTCTATTTCGCAAAGTCAATTTAATGTAAATAGCAGATTTATAGTTTCTTATGATTTAGATTTCGCATTCACTGCGCCTGATGAGGTTGATTTTATAAAAAGAAATGTAATTCTTCAATCTTTAAAAAACTATTCTTCAGACGATGGTTCGGGTGAAACTTTTTCTTCGACTGATTTCAATGCATCAATCAGATTAAGTTATTCTCCTTATGTGGATAGGGATAGTTATGCTAGAATAATTTATAATAAATCAACAGGAACAAATTTTATTAGCAACAATGCTGGGTACAACCCTGTAAAAATTATTCTTTCAGATGGAACAGTGGCAATTAATCTAACTAATTACTCTCTTTCCGTAGAAAAGGTTTCATTTTATTCTACGACTGAAACACTATTTATCCAAAATGGTAAAAATGTCGTTTTCAACAGGCCGATTAATCAGCCATTTACAGTTTACTATCAATATATACCTAATGATTTGCGATTTAGATTAGTGATAAGAAAAAACATTATTGACTCTTCTGATCCAATATCCGTCGATAGCGTTATTGTCAAAATGAAAACCATTAATAATGATCCATATTATGAGAAGCTAAATTCTTTAACATTGTAAAGAGAACACTATGACACAACTATCAGCAAACACTATGCCGTATCAGCAAATGCTACATAAGGTGGCTCAGTTAATTACCGCAATAAACTCTGCGTCATTAATTACAAAAGATGAAATAGCAGAACAATATTTAAAAATATTAAATGAAATTAAGAATCAAATAGGAGCCCCTTTGGCATCTTATTCGCCCTTCATAAAAGGTGAGCCACCAAGATCTGAAAAGTTTAATAAATTTTTTACAGAGTATGCACAAGACGTATCTATTTTGTCAAAGCAAATAGATTACCTCAACGCCAAGACCATTAATATATTTAATCTTTTTTCTAAAGAAGTTGAAGGAGAAAAAAGGTACTCGGAAAGAATAGTTTCCAAGTGTAAAATTTTGCAAATGTATTCTCGTAGTCCATCTGATGATCTAATTTATGTTGGTGATTCATTTGAAAATGATGATTTAATTGATTATACAAAAATAACAAAAGGCTCAAATCCACTTATTAAGGGCGGGGCTGCGTCGTTAGCGATAGAATCCTCTAAACGATGGACCATTGATTCAATAGAAGTTTTATCTGGAAATGGTTTTATTGGCAATAGTCATCAAATTATAAAGTCTAATAATGATGAAAATACATCTCAATATAAATATGTTTTTGAGAATAATAAAACATTAAATAACCTAAGAAGCATTAATGACAATAATCCTCTTACATATTTTGAATATGAAAGTTTAAATGTAGATAAGTCAATAGCAAAACCACCATTTACTATTGCGCCTCAGGAGAATGAATTTAAGTTTCTTAAAACAGAAATGAATAGTTCTAATTCTAATGAGTCCAATGTAGTAGATTGGTCTTCGCATCCAATAGCTGATCCCTTAACTTTGAAACTAAAACTAACTTCTAATTCCGGAAGAATTGCAAATAGTATTGATATAACTCCATTTTTTGGTTCCTCTAAATATATAGAAGTTACAGAAGTTGTAGTTTTTGCTAAAAATGGTTCTTCAGAAAATGTTTTAAAGGAAAATATTTTTATTGGCTCATCATTAATCCCATTGAATATTGAAATTGCGCAAAACTATTTTTACAACAAAGCTACAGTAAGATTTCCTGAAAGAGAAGTTTCTAAAATAGAAATATCTTTTAGGCAGACGGCTTATTCAAACGTAGAAATAAAACACGTTTATTGGAAACCAAGCTCAATAAACGCTAATAATCCTTTTGTCAATTTATCAAGATTCAACCCAGATGCCTTGAGCAGGGATATATACGAATCAATTAAATACAATAAATATCAATTAATACCAACACTATCTAATCCAACTAAATATAAAACTACTACACAAAATGTAACAGATATAAATGTTAGCTTAAAAAAGAAGCCAACATCCCTAACGGCTTATTTCATAGCTGCCTCATTCTTTAGCGATTCAGCTACTCCAACTAGTTCTACGGTTTATTTTCATAGATGGACAACAACTGGAGAAGAGGCTCAATTTGTTTCTGAGCCAGTTAAAGATGAAGATAGTTACATAACAAAAAACTATGATACCGCAGCAGCTGCTCAAGAAGATTTGAATGATCTTTTGGATTTATATTTAGGTGCCACTCCATTTTCGCATCCAGAGTTAGGGGTAATGCAAGATATTTCGATTGTGCAACAGTCATTTGTACCTGTGCAAAAAGAAATTTCTCATAGAGTTATTCTTCAGCAGGCAGAAGAATTATATAATGCTAAAAGATGGGCGATAGGAATTAGAGATATAGATGTGTATAGGGAGAAATACAAGGATGAAATGCAGATAATTTCTTTTCCATTTAAGTTTGATTATCCTATTGAATCTGTAATGCTTGACGTACAAGCTACTATAAATCAGGTTCATTCTACAAAAATAAATATTGAAACATACATATCTGCAGATCAAGGATCCAATTGGATAGAGATTTCTCCGGTGCAATTAGACTTTAATGGTGTTCCTGAAATAGTGTTCTTTAATCAATCTATACTTAATGAATATAGATTATCTGGCGCATCATATTTATCCTTTCCAACTATTCCAAAAGAAGTTAAAGAAATTGTTGTTAAAATAGTTGCGAACAAAAAAGGTACATATAATTTTACGCCTAATATATATTCGTACCAATTAATAGCTAAGGTAAAAAGATCATGAACATAGCAAGCATGCAGAAAATAAAGTTTTTAAATAATGTAAATAAACTACTTTACTCATCTGGAACTAGACCAAGTGAAATAGAGATAAGAAAACTTTTTAATGATTATTTTTCTATCTATAAACTAGGTTATCCTATACCTATGGATTATGATATTTTTACAAGAAAAAATATTTTTGATCATGAAGATTTAAATGAGCTAATGATTAAGGCATTATTTAATTTAGAAGTAGCTTATGATTGTACAACTCAAAATAATTATCAAATGATGGAGACTATTACAGCTCTTAATAAAAAGTTGGATAATCTAAAATCTAAGCGTCGAGAATTAGAAGGAAAAGTTGATGAATTAATCTTTTCTATAAATAATTCTGATGGATTTTATTACTCTTACTTAGAAAACTTCACATCAACTAAAAACATTGATTTAACCTTAACAGATGCGTTTGTTGATGTCAAAGCTGGAAACGTGACTATACCAATTATACATTCTGGCATATTTGATATGATAACATCTTCATTGATCAATCCTTCCAGTGTTACATTGTCCGTTGACCTAAATGGCGTACAAGTTGTTGCGCCATATGTCATTTCTGAATTGGAAAATATAACAGATGGACTTAGCGACACATATTGGTCATGTAGATATGAATCCGCTGAATTAGGTGTAGTAAGCGCAATAATGACTATACCAGTTAATTCTAATTATACTATCTCTAAAATCGAAGGTACTTTATTGGCGTCTTCTGGAGTTGGAATTGGAATTTTAGCAAAACCATTAAATAAAGAAGTTCCAGAACAAAATATCATTAAAGATACTAGATCTGACTACGATAGATTTTCTTTCAATTTAAATCCTCTTAATTATTCAAGTATTACTTTAATTTTGTTTAAAACATTTCCTGATGAGGTTTTAAACAACTCTAATAAACCTTATATTTATGAATTTGGATTGAGAGACATTTATATTGGATCAAAATATCATGATAAAGCAGCTATAATAGTTTCGTCTCCAATATCAATACCAGAAGTGGACAATGGTTTATTGGCAATAGAATCTGTTGGCTTAAGCGTCCAACATCAGGTTGGTCCTGGATATGATGTAAACTACTTTGTTGCGGCAGATATTCCTGGAGCAAGCGGAATTGACGCTTTTAATTGGATAGCAATTGATCCAGAAAATGCCTCATCTAATTCAAATTCAACAATTGCAAATCTACAAGCAACCGATAAAAATAATAAATTAATTTACGACGGTGCTGGACAAGTAGGCGGTTTTGAGCTAATAGATTTAAATTCTACTTCTGGAAATATTAATGAATTAAATCCAAATACAAATATATATTCTGGTAAAACTGTTTATAGAGTTTGCAATATTGGCGCAGAGGAAGTAAAGCAGCCATTTATTCTAAATGGTATAAATTCCATAAGAAACTACGCAATGCTTAGATCCTCTAATTCAAACATAACAGAGCAATATTATAAGTCTTTAAATATATGGTCACAAAAAATCTCACAGTCTTCCTCAGATATTACGCAAACAAGTCCTATTGAAAATCAGTTAAACGCAATAAGTCCTGGGTTTAATGGAATTTGTTCCGGCTTATTAGAAACCAGTCTTTCTGCCACAAGAGATAATACTGTAATACATACTGTAACTAAAAGTAGGGAAGATTTTACATTAGCAATATATTTAAACGATGTTTTGATTGCGGATCTTCCATCTGGTATTTTGTCTCAAGATATTGAATGGAATTTCAAAACTGGAATTAACTATATTAAGATAACATATGACAAAAATTTTGAAGGTTTAATTACATTTAATATCATGTCTGGAAGAAGATTATCTGATTATGGTACCATATTTTTAGACTATTACTCATACCTTGATCCATATGAGTTTAGGCAGAGAGTCGCACAAACAAACTATGTATTTACCGTAGATCAAGCTTTTGGTGCTCGTGAAGTAATAAGCTCTAGACATTTATCGGGTAAGTCAAAAATAGTTTATTATGGGGAAAATTCTAAACTAGTCAAGGCCGTTAGATATAGGGCTGATTTGTATAGGGATAAAAACCCATTAGTTTCTCCAATAATAGATAATATAAGAATAAGATTCAAGCACAACGAAGAAGGATAAGATGGCTATTAGCTATAGAAATTCCAATAAAATAAATAGAATTATTGAACCACTTTATCAGATTGATAGAGCAAAATTTAAATCTCCTAGAAATAGTTTAATGGAAAATCTAGAGAGTAATTTATTAAAGATAGATTTTTCTAGAATATTAAATCATTTAAATGAAGTTGATAATTCTATTTTAGATAAGTTAACATATTTTATTGGGGATATAACAGATTATACAGAGCAAGCAAAAATAGACGATGGCATTTCCTACGATTTTGCTTCCTTGCAAAGGTATATAGATGAGGCAAGTCCTTCATTGGAAACGCTGACAATTGACACTACTAATAAGTTAAGTGGAAAATTGTCTAGATTAATCAATAAAGTTTCTAGATTAGAAAATGGTGGATGATATGACTTATGTATTAAAAACTAAAAAAAGAGACTATAAATACAATGGCCCCGTGGATAGCTCGGACTATAATTCGAGGATACAGGAAAATTATGAAGATTTAGTTTACCTTTATAATAGGGCAAATATCATAGACGCTAAGTTGTCTAGTGCTTTTGAAAGAGTTTTAAAAGATCACATATTTTTAGCTAATGCAATACAGGATCTAAGCGATAGGGTTTCTGCCTTAGAGTCAAATTCTAATACATTGTCAATATATTCTTTTTCACAGTTGGATTATAATAATTTTGTTGGAACAAGCTTTTCAATTGCCGGAACGGAGTTATTAAGCTTTGACCCCTCATATAACGCAATAACTCTACCAAAAGTGTCTAGTGGATCATTCTCAAAGCTAAAGTTTGGTCAGGCTGGTGTTGGACAGGTAGTCCCAGATTATTTTAAAACCAGAATAGACATTTCCTATGCAGGTGTGGATACTCCTGGTGCGGTAATTGACAGTACCCCAATATATAATTGCATCTTAGATGCTGCTGATAAAGTTTGGAGAAGAACAGTAGTTTCTAATACAAATCCCACAACTGGTGCACAGCTTATGTTATATGTGGCAATACCCAACGACGCTGTTGGGATATTGAAATCTAATGTTATTAAGCTAAACCCATTTCCGGCTTTTGGCTGTGAGATATATTCGATTGAATATACGACAGTCGCTAATCCCTCATTGACTCCAGCAGATACTTGGATACCTTTAAATAAAAATAGTTTTTACGATTCAGTCGCCTCAGCCATAGGAAAGGTAGCGCCTGGTGGGTGGTCATCTCTTGGTTCTGATTCTATTAAAAATTCTGGACCACTATGTTTCCATTTTCCGGAAACAAATATAACAGCCATAAGAATTAAGATGAATCAAAAAAATTATTTAACAGAAACAGGAAAGTATATTTACACATATGGTCTTTCTGATTTGGACGTTAAATATGAGAAATATTTACAAACTGGTAAAATAATTATAAAGTATTCCGCCCCCGTCGGCACCGTTGTACAAGAAGTGACAAATGTCTCGCCCAAGATATATAATGTAGCGGAAAGTCAGCTTGATGAAGCTTTTAGCTACAGAATTATATACGACGATGCTGGGACATATAGCTTAATCAATCCCGGTGCCTCTAATCATGTATGGATAGAAGTCACCCTGAATCAGTTAGATGACAAAACTGCGCCAGTTCTTTCCGATTTAATTATTGAATATATCTAATTTAAAATTACTATAAGTATATAGATTTCTGACAAGGAGAAAATAAATGGCCACTTTTTACGTAGGACCCAGACCAGTTTTAAAGGGCAGATCATCATCCGAGATGGTCAACCCACACACCACTATGACCGAAAAGTCTAAGGGTACTGGTACCTATTCATTTTACCCGCTTTACAGCACTAGTCACGTATTAGACGGTGCCCCAGATAATGATCATATTCCTGGAACTGGTGAACGTCCTGGTAATAGATTTTTGTCGCAAGTATTTATTGGAACCACTCTTTACGTCCATCCACTCTCGGGCACTTTTGCTGACGGCAGCGCAACATACGATGGTGCAAGATTCCGTCCGCTAGAGTACAAAGGTCTTGATGGGGCAAAGGTATTCTCATCAGACTATGGACATTCGCCAACAGCAGATACAAATTACTCCCTGTATAATAACTACATCTTTGACGGTGTGGCATCCGCTAATATATTTTCTGATACTGGTCACGGACCAAGAACCGAAGCTAATGGTGCGCCATCGTCATTCGGCGTTTTTAAGCCCACTGAATTTCATGGCGTAGATAGTGCTACAGTGTTTACCAGTAATTACGGTCAAGCTAATACAACTGGAGATTATGGTCGTGAAAAAGTTCAAGAGTGGTACGGAGTGCCTTCGGCTAAAGCTCTCTAATATTACATGCGCTCCCTTAATTCTTGAAAAAGAGGAAAGAAAAAGCGGGATAACCGCTTGGGGCGCATTAGTATTAGGAATTATAGCTTACGACGTGTACGCTATAAAGTCCAGAAAGATTGAAACTTTAACTAGATCTTTTTGGAGATTAACTGAAAAACCATTAACAGCAATTATACCAGTAGGAGTGTGGTTAGGTTTAACTTTTCATCTTCTTATAGAGAAGCTGGTTAGAAAAAGTATTCTTAACAAGGGAGTTATATGACTAAATTACACAAAGATATTATTGAAAGAGCAATATGGACTGCGGTTCAAGCTTTTGTGGCAGTTTATACTGTTGGCGGGGTTGATGAACTTAAGTCCGCTACAACCGCAGCAGTTGCTGCTGGGATTAGCGTTATCAAAGGTTTTGCCGCTACAAAAATTGGTGATGCAAAAAGCGCAGCAACTATAAAGAGTTAATTTAGTATTACATAGTGGCTATGACGTGATATAATGTATCTGTCAGAAAGTCGATAGAGGAGCGGCCCCGTCTGAAGTTGACGGGGCTGTCTCTTTATACTGGCAAATATATATGTTTAAACTAATTTATGTGAGGTTATTTAGGATTAAAGATGTCTATACAAGAGCTTCGAGAAGCAATAGCAAACAAGTCTCTGCCCTTTCCCGTTGCAGAAAAATATTTAAAACTATATGTTGCTGATGTTAGTTGGGAGCAATCAATAAATACTTTATGGACTAATTCTATTAATAAACTTCATGATCAAGAGCTAGCTAAAGAACATGTTAAAAAGGCAATTAGTTGCGCAACAATACTGCCATTCATGGAAAATACGACTATACCAGATCCGCCAACTAATTTGCTTTTTTGGTGTACCGGTTGGGCTCAATTTAATAAGCATGATTGGTTTTCGATGTATATAGATATTCTCAAAGAAGATTTAAAGGTTGTTGAACTTAGAAATCAGGCAATAGAGATTGGAGTCATAGATCCAATTGATGTTTCGCCAATAACTAGGCAGGCTTATAATTGGCTTTACCAAAGAACGGAAGAAAACGAAAATTGTTTTAAAATAGATATGGAGAGTTTAAAAGTCAAGTTTTCTAATTTAGTTAAGGTGTATGGTGGAGCAGTTATTTGTAACATATTTATGAATCATAAGCAAAATGTGGACAAAGTATTCAATTGGAGAAGTGGATACTTTTTTGAGAAACAAATACACAAAGTGTATTCTATAAATGAAATAAAAAAAATAAAATTAGCAGAGTTGAATAAAACAAACAATAAATATATTAAAAAGGTAGGAGTATAAAATGTCTGAGGGTTTATCTTTATTCACTTTTCGTTTAAGTGATGATTTTGTGGAGACATACAAAAAGGTTAAGGCGCCGTTCGGCTATGCAGATGCTGCAGGTAATTCTGTCGGAGAAATTACATTTCTAAGAACATATTCTAGAATCAAAGAAAATGGCACTAAAGAAACTTGGGTTGATGTATGTGAACGAGTAATTAACGGAATGTATTCTCTGCAAAAAGAACACTGCAAAAAAAATAGACTACCATGGAATGATATCAAGGCTCAAGCGTCTGCCAAAGAAGCTTTTGATAGATTGTTTAATTTAAAGTGGACACCTCCTGGTCGAGGGCTTTGGGTTATGGGCACCCCTCTGGTGATGGTGCAAAGAAACTCTGCTGCTTTGCAGAACTGCGCTTTTGTTAGCACCTCAGAAATGACAAAAGCAAATCCCGCTAAGCCATTCGGCTTTCTTATGGAGGCATCAATGCTGGGTGTGGGCGTAGGATTTGACGACAAAGGCGCTGATAAAGATTTTAATATCTATGAGCCTACCAGACCAATGGTCATAGATACCATCGAGGATTCTCGTGAAGGTTGGGTTAACTCTGTTGTTGCTCTAATCAATTCGTATTTAAAGCCAGATCAAAACCCATTAGAATTTGATTACTCCTTAATTAGGCCCTTGGGTACTGCAATTAAAACATTTGGCGGCACTGCAGCAGGCGCAGATCCACTTATTAGGCTCCACAATCATGTTAGAAAGATGTTTGAAGGTAGAGCTGGGCAAAAATTAACTAGAGTTGACATAGCTGATATTGGTAACACTATAGGTGTTTGTGTTGTATCTGGAAATGTTCGTAGATCGGCAGAGCTATTGATTGGGCGCTTGGATGACCAAAACTTTTTAAATCTTAAGAATTCTGAAAAGTTTCCGGAAAGAAACTCCTATTTAGCAGAAGCTCCTGGTTGGGGATGGATGTCCAATAACTCTGTAGAAACATCTGTTGGAACAGATTTGTCAAGTATCGTTGATGGAATATCTAGAAACGGTGAGCCAGGTGTAATTTGGATGGACATGTCACGAAAATATGGAAGATTAGCGGATCCACCAAATAATAAAGATCATCGTGTAGCAGGATATAATCCATGCGCAGAGCAATCCCTTGAGTCTTATGAATGCTGCACACTAGTTGAAACATACTTGAATAGGCATGATTCTTTGGAGGATTTTAAGAGAACTTTGAAGTTTGCGTACCTATATGCTAAAACGGTAACGCTTCTTCCAACTCATTGGGAAGAAACAAATGCTATCATGCAAAGAAACCGTAGAATCGGTACATCAGTTTCCGGTGTTGCAAACTTTGCCGATAGACTAGGCTTGCCCGTATTAAGAGAGTGGTTGGATAATGGTTATCAAACTGTTCAAAGATATGACAATATTTATTCAGAATGGTTAGGTATACGTGAGTCAATCAAAACCACTACCATAAAACCCTCTGGTACAGTTTCTATTTTGGCCGGAGAATCTCCAGGAGTACATTGGACCCCTGGTGGTAAATATTTTCTGAGAGCGATTAGATTCGCAAACGACGATGCAATGTTACCGCTATTTAAAATGGCTAATTATATAGTAGAGCCAGCTTCTGAATCACCAGATACTACATCTGTTGTTTTTTTCCCAATAAAGTCAGATTCTCGTAGATCAGAAAAAGATGTAACAATCTTTGAAAAAATGTCCCTAGCTGCAACAGCTCAGAGATATTGGTCTGACAATTCTGTTTCAGTTACAATATCATTTGATGCAAAAGAAGAAAAACATCATGTTGGTACAGTTCTTCACATGTACGATGGCCAGCTGAAGACTGTGTCATTTTTGCCCCAGGGAAATTTTGTTTATCCACAAATGCCTTATACGCAGATAGATGAAAATGATTATGATAACTGCTCAAAAAACCTATTACCGATAGATTTAGATGGAATATACGCTGGGCTTGCTGCTGATGCTATAGGGGAGCAGTATTGCACAACTGATTCATGCGAAATTAGGTTTATAAAAGATAATTTAAAGGTGTGATATGCCCGAAGATCCTGATTTTGAAAAAAAGTTTTCTGAGATAATTAATTCAGAGGAATTAAAAGACTTTTCCGAAAGTTGCTTCAAAGATGGTCCGTTAGCAATCAAAGACTTGTTGTTGATACAAAGATCATTAATTGACGCTCTGAATAACATAGCAGAAATAATAGAAGGAATGAATGAGGGTGAGTCTAATTTGGCTCAACCTGGTAGTGAAGAGTTTGAAAAGTTAGGTTTACTGTATAGAATGTCTGAAGATTTCAATGATTCTATAAGTGAAAATTTTATTATTTTTACAATTGATGATGATGAAGATTTTGAAGAGGATGAATCTGAAAATGGAGAAAGTTATTAATTCTATAGAAGTTTTAGATAAAGGCTATGTTAGACTTGTAGATGTTATGGGCTCTGACCTTTCCATAGTGAATGCAGCAAGAGCTTCATTTGCCAAAGAGTCTACAGAGATGTCTGTAGCAGATGGACGATTACTGCATTTTTTGGCTAGGGAAAATCATATGTCCCCCTTCAGACACGCCTTTGCCACCTTTGAGTTAAAGGCACCTTTAATGGTTGCGCGTCAGCATTGGAAATATGTTGTTGGCGCAGATCATACAATGGATTCCTGGAATGAATCTAGTAGACGTTATATTACCATGGATCCAGAGTTTTATGTACCGCTAAAAGATGACTGGAGATTAGCTGCAGATAATAAAAAGCAGGGATCTGGTGGCCCCGTAGATCCTTGGACTGGGGCAATATTGACCCAACAACTGCTGGATTACGTAGAGCAGGGGGAGGCACACTATGCTATGGCAATAAATTCTGGTGTAGCACCTGAGCAAGCAAGATTGTTTTTGCCAGCTTATGGTATGTATGTAATTTATAGATGGTCTTGCAGTCTTCAGTCGATAGCATTGTTTCTCTCTCAGAGATTGGCCGAAGACTCGCAAAAAGAAATACAACTTTACGCCCTTGCAGTAAGAGATTTAATAATAGATAAGTTTCCAGTTTCTATACCACTACTTATTGGTGAATTATGATTGCCCTAGATATATTAAAGCTAATCTTATTTTCATTTATGATTAATTGGTGCATATCGTTGCAAGTATTTCAGCAATCCTTAGACTCTACTAAGGTAGCATCAAGAAGAGTTGCTGTTGCATTAGCAATTATAAGTGGATTTATAGCTGGGATTCTGCTAATATGGTAATTAACTTCACTTTAATAAAAGATATTTATTGTGGCAATACGCTGAATATAAACTATAGAGGTAAAAAGTGCCAGCAGCTAAATTAAACTATATTCTAGTCTATAAAGAGCATAGTCAAATATATGGTTGTTCTTCTAAAAAGATTGCGTTGGAAAGTCCGCCGCCAGAAGGTTATTCGGCAAATGATAAAAATGTTTTTTTTATAACATTTGAACCAGACACCGGCAGCATTAGTATACATAGAGTAAATAATCAGGAAGAAAGCAATGAGCAAGAAGCAATCGTACAAGAAAAAAATTAGCTTAAAACTAAACGTAGATGATACAGCAATTGTCATGCCGTATGACATAGCCCTGCATATAGCGGAAACTTATGACTATGTTTCCATGGACGCAGAAGAGCAATATGTTCAATACTATAAAGATGTTGCAGATATGGTTAGGGCGCAAGCTTATGAAAATCGTCACGAAATGCAAGATGATGAATATGAAGAATGGTGAAAAAGCAGCATTCTTGTTAGCCATGTTTGCTATAGGATCAGTTATTGGTAGATTAAGTTCTCAAAAGAGACTAATACAAAAAAACAATCAACCAAATATTGCGCAGTACCTTAATCGTTTAACTGAATTTTACGGTTCAAAGACCATAGGATATGCTGAAGACGAGTTTCTTCATTTAGTTGATTTTGGTATGAGTCCACAGAATGCATTCACTGCAATTACCGATACAGAAAGAGCAATCAATGATTGATTTATGTATAGTTAATTATAATACTAGGCATCTGCTAAATAGATTTTTAGATTGTCTTCATAACGACTTGCATCTGGTAGACAAAAAGTGGAATCTTTATATAGCAGATAATAATTCTTCTGATGACACGCAAAAGTGGATAAAATCAAATGATAAAAGATATCATATTGATGATGTTAAATTTAATGATAACGTAGGTTATTCGGCTGCATGTAATCAGCTAGCTGCTATAGGTAGTTCTGAAATTATATGTCTTCTAAATGCTGATGTATGGATGGACAGTTATTCTGTTAGCGCGGCTATGGATTCTTTTTCGCAAAATACGTTTATAGATATTCTTGGACCAAAGCAAAGAGACGAAAATGGTTTCATAACTCACGCTGGCATTGTTGGGTCCAATGTTGATCCAAAGCATAGGGGCTGGAAAGAGCATGACCCTAATGATATTTTATATAGAGATATGGTTGAATGCGTTACTGTTTCTGGTTCAGCTTACTTTATTAGGCGAAGCGTTTGGGATTCGCTAACAAATGATGAGCAATATAGAAAGATGTATCCATACGCTACAGGAGCATTTCTTCCTACGCCACATTATTATGAAGAAACTTGGTGCTCTTATTTTGCTAGACATAAAGGCTATAAGGTTTTTTATGATGGATCTATTTCTATAGGACATAGCTGGCATAAGTCATCGAGTGTTGGAAGTGAGGCAGATGGTAAGTTTCCAATCAGCAGAGATATATTTAGAAAAGCTTGTGATTTCATGGGAATAGAAAGAGATTAAATTGCCCATAAAAAGCTATGGCTCTTTGTTTGCAGGGGCTGGTGGGATAGATATAGGCTTAGACTTTGCAGGTCTTCAGTGCACTTTTCAGGTTGAAATTGATCAAAATTGTCAACAAGTGTTATCATATCACTGGCCCAATGTTCCAAAGTATCGTGATATAAAAGATGTTAACGGATATGATCTCCCCGCAGTAGATTTGATAGTTTTTGGTTCACCTTGTCAAGATTTATCAAGTGCCGGTAATAAAATTGGATTAAATGCAGAGCAATCTGTTTTATTTTATGAGGCGATTAGAATAATTAAAGAGATGAGAGAAAAGACAAATGGAGAATATCCAAAAATTTCAATCTGGGAAAATGTTACGGGCGCCTTATCATCCAACGCAGGTGCCGACTTTGGGCAAGTCCTCTACGAAATGGATGAAGCAGGGGCGCATTTCTCGGAATGGGCAGTCCTGGATGCACAATACTTTGGAGTGCCCCAGCGAAGAAAAAGAATATACCTTATATCTGTCTTCGATCATGCAACAGCACAAAGATGTCCCGAAAAAATATTACCTGTCAGCAAAAGCGGCTCGGGGAATTCTCAGAAGAATGTTAGCAAACAAGAGTATTTTTCCGAAAAGATTGCTAGCTGCCTTAGAAGCGGTGGCAAAGGAGGAAAGCCCTCAAGTAGAGGAGAAAATTTAATTGTAGTAGAAGACAATAACAGTCTATGCGTTAGAGAATTTACACCTTTAGAATGCGAAAGATTGATGGGTTGGCCAGATAATCATACTCTATATAGAGCTGATGGTAAATATAATTCTGATAATGTTAGATATAAAATGTGTGGCAATGGGGCTGTTTCCCCTGTAATATATTGGATAGTTAATCAAATTAAGGAGATATAAATGTCAGATAAATTAAACCCGTGGATATATAATGCTGAAGTAAAAAAGGTTGTTGATGGTGATACTTTTGATATCATTATTGATCTTGGCTTTGATGTGTTGAAGAAGGGTAGAGTTCGATTATATGGAGTTAATACACCTGAAAGTAGAACTTCTAATGTTGAAGAAAAGAAAATGGGATTAGCGGCAAAAGAATTTACTGACCAATGGCTAACCGCAGCAAATCATAAAGTCAAAATTGAAACTATTATTGATAAGAAAGAAAAGTATGGAAGAGTT